>MDTC01221519.1_pt1 | contig 22431 bp, 20 predicted proteins | sample 811181 | NCBI WGS metagenome assembly MDTC01 (sample SAMN05326644, study PRJNA326480) | marine metagenome | isolation source: seawater | place: Pacific Ocean: North | collected 2011 | reverse complement strand
GCGTAAAGGTATGGATATTCTGGTGGCCACGCCGGGGCGGCTGCTCGATCTTTATCGCAATAACGCGGTGAAATTCAGCGAACTGCAATATCTGGTACTGGACGAAGCGGACCGTATGCTCGATCTGGGTTTTGCCGGTGAACTGGATGAAATTTTCTGTGCGATTCCACGCAAACGTCAGACCCTGCTGTTTTCCGCCACGTTTTCTCAGCGGGTAAAAGACATGGCAGCCATGATGTTGCGCGATCCGCTCAGCGTCGAAGTATCAGCACCCAACAGCGCAGCAGATACCCTGCAACAGTGGCTGATTCCACTGGATAAAAAACGCAAAACCGAATGTCTGCAGCAGCTGGTGAGCCGCAATGCCGGCAAGCAGATTCTGATTTTTGTCAAAACCCGTAAAAGTGTTGATGAACTGGAAAACCTGTTTATTGCCGATGGATTATCTGTCGCCGGTATCCATGGCGAAAAATCTCAGGCAGCGCGGATGAATGCCATGCAGTCATTTAAAAGCAGCGAAGTGCAGTTGCTGATCGCCACGGATGTGGCTGCCCGTGGCCTGGACGTCGAAGAACTGCCACTGGTGATCAATCTGGAATTACCGGTCAATGCTGAGGATTATATCCATCGCATTGGCCGCAGCGGCCGAAAAGGCAATACCGGTGAGGCCATTTCTCTGGTCTGTGCCGACGAAGTACAGCAACTTGCCACCATCGAGAATATGCTTGGCCAATTAATCGAACGCCGCCCGCAGCCCGACTTTGAAGCAACGCATAAAGTACCGGAGACCGCGCTGGGTGGCATCATTGTTAAAAAGCCGAAAAAAGAGAAAAAGAAACTGATTCCGGGATCAGGTAACAGCATGGCGAACGCTGCGCGCAAACCTGCCAACAGCCGTTCCGGCAGCGGCCTGCGAATGTTCGACCACAGCGAAGAAGGCGGCACTAAATCCGCAGGAAACCGTCCGGACCGCCGCCGGCCACGTAAGAAGAAATAATAGCCCGGTGTAACCCATTTATTAACAGGTATAACCCATTTATTAATCAGCCCGAGTAACAGTCATGAACAGGAAGTCCGCAACAACAGATCTGGTTACCTCACTTCCCGGCATTGGCGAACCAACGCAGACACAGTTTGCCGGTTACGCCGCCATAACCGGCAACATCGTTGAGAAAACGTCGTCAGGCAAAGAAGAGTCTTTGTTTTACTGGTTCGTCGGCTGTGAAGATTACGCCAATAAACCCACCATTATCTGGACCAATGGCGGACCGGGCAGCAGCAGCTTCTGGGGATTTTTTCTGGAGAATGGGCCGTATGAAATCGTCAGTGCAGAAAAGCCGGCGTTAGCACCCAGAAAAGAAGCCTGGAACAACTACGCAAACTACCTGATTTTTGAACACCCGCTGAGCGTCATGCTCTCCTTCGCTGCCGACGACGAAGATATTCCGGCCAATGTCGGTGAAGGAATTCAGCAATATTATCAGGCGCTGATTAACTTTATGGATATGCATCCGGAGATCGCCGCCAACCCGATTATTCTGGCTGGTGAATCCTATGCAGGAACCTACCTGCCGCTGCTGTCTCAGGCAATCCTCGATGGCAACCAGAAGGAAGGCAACCGTACACTGCAACTTAAAGCCACTGTTCTGCTGGATGCATGGGTCGACCCGTATACACAGATGGCGCAGAACACAAACTATGCGCTGATGCACGGCATGATCTCAGCGCAGGAAAAACAACAGCTGGATGAAAAATATCAGCACAATCTGCCCGCCATCAATGCTGCGATTCAGGAGAAATGCGGCCTGTATATGACCAACATCGCCCAGCTTGCTGATCCGGATTTTTCACCGATTTATGACTATCTGAACCGTGCCGATGTACGCGCGGCCCTGCATATTCCGTCCACACAGCCGCTGACCGTCAACTGGTCGCAGCAGGTCAGTACGAATTATCAGTCTGGCGTGAATGACTCGTATCTGCCGGCGGTGGAAAAACTGCTGGAGCAGAAACTGCAGATTATGGTGATCTCAGGTCTGAATGACGCCAAGGACTGTAACTTCCTCGGCACTCAGGCGTGGCTGAATAAACTCAGCTGTAAGGCCGCGAAGGACTTTCACCAGGCAGAGACTGAACAATGGAAGCTGCAGCCAGATGGCGCCGTGCTCGGCTTTACTCAGAACGGCGGCCAGCTGAGCTGGACCAAAGTACTGAACGCCGGCCATATGGCGGTGCGCGATCAGCCCGCCATCATTATGTTGCTCAAACAGCTGATCGGCTTTTAAGCCAGACGGACCAGTCGGCGGCCGGTTATGGCAATACGCTCTGTAACCGGCTGCTGATGGCTTCAATCGCCATTCTTACCAGTATCGGCATATCCCCTGAATAAGCATGTACCGCGTACACCGGGGCCGCCTCACACAGAAAGTCCGGCATGGCTTCAGTCAGCTCACCGGTCTGTTGATATTTCCTGAAGACAAAATCCGGAATATAAGCAAAGCCACAGCCGGCACGTACCATCTCCACCACCGCAGGTAATGAATTACACATGCGGTTAGCCCCGAACGACAATTCTACCTGACGGCCCGAGCCTTTCTCCGACAACCTGTGGGTGATGTGGGTCCCCTGCCAGGAATTGGCAACATAATTCATCTTCAGCTTCTTACCGGACTGCTCACGCAGAGAATTCTGGCTGATGCCATTACGGGCGAAGAATTCCGGACTGGCGCACAACACATCACGGAATTCACCTATTTTGCGCTGTTTGTAGTCGCTGTCCGGCATTCTGCCCACGCGGATCGCCAGATTGATCTCATCACGGATAAGGTTGACCTGTACGTCGCTGCCCAGCAGGGTTGGTGTAATCCCCTCATGCTGTTCAACCAGACGACCCAGCGCCGGTGCAACAATAGGTTCGATCAGGGCGTTGGGGGCACTGATACGGATACTGCCTTTGGCCTGCCCCTGACTGCTGCGGACCTCACCCCAGGCCTGAGAGACGATCAGATTCAGCGATTTACAGTGCTGATAGAAGGCCTGTCCGGCGGCGGTAACGGCCTGAGAACGGGTATTGCGGTTCAGCAGAGTTACCCCTAACTCCTTTTCCAGAGCTTTCAGCTGCTCACTGACCACAGACTTTGAGATACCGAGTATTTCTGCGGCGCGGCTGACGCTTCCCCCTTCAACAATATGGGAAAAGACCACCATGTGACGGAGATAGTGAATATTCATTGTTCGGTTTTACCTAACGAACCATTTGCTAATATTAGATTCAACAAAAAAATTATTAAAGATATTATTGGCCTCAGTTAACGAAAGCTCTCTGCGCAGACAGCTCTTTTACGCCATGGTCCACTGATCCGGCCCCCCATTTTAGTGGGACCATGGTTCCTTTTATGCCTGTTTTATGTTGGCAAACAATGGAGAAAGTCGATGTCATTCGCTCAGGAAGTTGCATTTGATAGCTGGTCCGATTTTGGTCCTCTTACCCGTGAAAGCATCCGTGTTTTCAACGAAGTCATTCGCAGAGTCAGCGGCATTAGCTACGAACCCCACCGCGTATCCACAGACAACGATATGAGTTATCGCTTTCTGTGTGCTGCAACCAATTCTCAGGGCACCACCAGCTGGGATGTACTTGTCGTGGTTAACGAACCTGTTAAAGGCCGCCCACGCATTACTGGTGTGCGCAGCCTGCTCTGATTGATACCTTGGCTGGTAACGCGCTGCAGAATCTCTTTTGCACCATTACCGGCCCGGTAATTCCTGCCGTTGTTACTTCCATTGTTATTGGCCATTGTTATTGGCCATTGTTACTGGCTGTTGTTATTAGCCGCTGTCATGGCTCAGCGTCACTGGCTCACTTCCCTTCCCGTTTACATTCCGGACAAAATTCACTGCCCCCATTAACTCACTGACACCCATTAATACGCGCCAGCTATTCATAGCTCCCACAACGTCTGAACACGCCCCTTAAACAATCACGATCACTCACGAACTATCATTCATGCCGCCGATCCGCCAACAGAAAGCAGCGGACAGGTATTATTTGCTCTTCTGCTCAGACCAATAAAGAGTTTATCCTGCAGAACCTGTATTTATTTACCTGTTCAGCAAAGGATGACCATGACCGACAATACGTTTGATTTTCCGATCTATTATGAGCAGAACCTGCTTACCGATGCCATGACCGAAAACCTGAGCCTGACCCGCTACGCCATCGTGGATGGGCAGCCAGATAAATCCAAACCGGCGATGACCACAGATGCCGGCATGGTATTTATTCGCCAGGGCGTTACCAACTGGGTAGTCGACAGCACCAATAAAACCGGCCTGCAGTCAGGCGCAGAATTCCCACATAAAGTGACGGTTAAAGCTGAGTGGCTGAGTGCTACCGAAGCACTGAAAGAAAATGTCAAAGTAGTCGCGGGCAGTGACGGTAATGTCTTTGGCAGCATGGGCGCACTGCTGGTACCGGATGACTTTAAAATTCCGGCCGTGGTTGCCGACCAGGAAAACATCAAACACTACAATCTGCAGCTGATCAAAAATGGCGACGTGCTGGCCGTAGAATCACCGGAAGTGGATCTGTTGATGCTGGAATATGACTACACCAGTATTTACCGTGAAGAATTTCTGATGAAAGAACACGGTGGTGGCGGTGTATTTGTTGAGTACCACAATTTCCCGCATATCCATATTCCCATGGAAGAAAGCTGTGGTGGTTATATCGTCATTGGCAAGAACAACGGTGACGACACTTTTGATTTTACTGCGTATCAGATCCCTTACGGCTATGCGCTTTATACGCCAGCCAACACCATTCACGGTGACGGTACCCTGGTCGGCAAATACGGTCTGGCACTGGCAGATTCACAGATGATCAGTGCCAACACCGTACTGATCTACAATAAAAATACCGAAACCATGGCAAAAAATATTGTGCCCGACTGGCCTCAAAGCTAATAGCCTCAAATAGCCTCAAAGCTAACAGACACAAAGCTAACAGACACAAAGCTAACAGACACAAAGCTAATAGCCACAAAGCTAATAGCCACAAAGCTGGGCGCTAAACAAAAGTGGCAACGCAGACCACTGTGTCATACACGGGGTCTGCGTTTCTGCTTTCAGATTATAAGCAACAGCTGCTGAAAAGCCTGTTATCCCCAATAGCGCCCGGCGACACCAATAATAATTTCACACATCCCGAGAATCAGATTCATCGCGATCACCGGCTTCATATTGGTTTTAATCACTTTACCCGCGACTTCGGTCTGTCCGTTGTCCACGGCCTTACACAACAGTTTGTAAGGCATAAAATACAGCCAGGCAAACGCCAGAATCATAAACAGCCCGACCGCCTGCATCAGATGAATGTAGGCCGGCGCTTTTTTCATGCTGCCGAGCATGAATATCTCACCATATCCTGTGATCAGAATAACGGCGATAAACAGCCATACCCAGCGAAAGAAGCGATCAAATACCGCGCGCATCAGAGCCACACGCTCAGCAGGCTGCAGCACAGCTTCTGCTGACGGGCGCAGCACCATAAACATCAGAAACATACCACCCACCCACAGAACCGCGGCCAGCGCGTGCAATGCAGGGATAAACGACATCAGAAACATGCTTTTACCTTTTGCAGGCTGACCACAGAAGGCAGTCAGCGGATTGGAATCAGAAGGGCTCAGGCGCTGAATTATACAGCCATGGCCAGCAGGGTTTTAACCAACAGCATCACAGACACCAGACTGGCAAGTATTGCAAAGCCCCACTGTAAAGCGTTGGCCGGAATACGCGGTGCAAAACGGCGTGCGACAATAAGTCCTACCACGGTGGCACCAATAAACCACCAGCTCGACGGTGCTATGGTCGCCCCGCGCAACAGAGTACCGGTTACCGTACCGGCAGAAATCAGGGTAATCACCGCCAGTGAGGTAGAGACAATGCCGTGCATGCCAAGATTGGAAAACTGACGCACCCCCGGCACGATCAGAAAGCCGCCACCCACGCCGAGCATACCGCTGAACAGTCCGGACATGCCGCCAATGGAGGTTAACGTAGCGAAGCAGCGCGGATTCCATTGAAAGCGGCCGGTATCCGGCCGCAGCATACAGTTGGCACCGATCACCTGATCCATTTCATCTGCCGCACCGGAGCCACGGGCCTGCCGCGCCATACGCAGGGCAATATAAAACAGCAGAAAGCAGAACAGGATCATCATCACATCATGGGGTAACTCATGTGATAACCAGATCCCCAGTGGCGACAGTATGGTACCGGCAATGGCCATAACGATGGCGGCACGATAGCGCACCAGCTTTTTGCGCAGCCCTTCGAGGGTACCGATGGCCGATGCCATACCAATGGCAATCAGAGACACAGGCACCGCTTCCGGTAATGTCATACCAAGACCAATAATCAGTGCCGGTACCGCCAGCACACCACCGCTGCCGGTGAGCCCAAGAGCAGCGCCAACCCCCGCTCCGAGCAGAATTTCAGTCAACATAGGATTATCCACAACTTGCGTAGGCGTCATTATTACATAACTGCCGGGTTATTTAGCACCCACTCTCTGTTCTGCGCCCGTCTGACGACCGCTGACAGTCAGACGATTCCTTTACTACAGCATAGTGTACCCTGCAGGCTACCGATATGACGCAGTCTGGCTGTCAGCTTTTTTGACACAGATGCAACAATGGGTTCCGTTTGATGCGGTAAGATGTCCGCCTTAAACATTATTTTTTATTCCTGCTGTGGGCTAGACTGCGGCTCATTCTCATATCACGGCCCCAATTTTATGAGCAAAGCCTCCCTGGTGTTCAGACTTATCCGTCCGGTGTTTTACGTGTGCGGCATTCTCGCCTTTATTATGGCTGCGCTGATGCTGGTGCCGGCATGCTATGCCTACCTGACCGATGATCACGAGTATCAGGCCTTCCTGATCGGCTCAGCACTGACTGCGCTGGCCGGTATGTTTATGATGGCGCCGGGTTACGAACATCCGTTTTCGCTGACCGCACGGCAACTGTATCTGCTGACCTCCCTGAGCTGGCTGCTGCTGTCGTTTTTCAGTGCCCTGCCGCTGACCTTTACCCATCATCCACTCACGCTCACCGACGCCGTCTTCGAAGCTGTATCCGGCATTACCACAACAGGCTCGACGGTCATGCATGGGCTGCATGAATTACCCGGTTCACTGTTGCTGTGGCGCTCCATGCTGCAATGGGTCGGCGGTTTTGGCGTGATCGGTATGGCGGTCTCGGTACTGCCTTTCCTGCGGGTGGGTGGTATGCGTCTGTTCCAGACCGAATCATCCGACTGGTCAGATAAGTCCCTGCCACGTTTCCGCGACCTTGCCCGGGCGCTGATGGTGCTGTATTTCAGCCTGACCTTTTTCTGCGCACTGAGTTATTTCCTCGCCGGTATGACGGCCTTTGATGCGGTCAACCACGCCATGACCACAGTCTCAACCGGCGGCTACGCCACTGATGACAGCTCCATGGGGCGCTTTGATAACGGCATTCTGTGGATTGCCACGCTGTTTATGCTGCTTGGCGGTATGCCCTTTATGTTGTTTATCCGCTTTATGAACGAGCGCCGGCTGGAATCCTTAAAAGATGAACAGACCAAAGGCTTTGTGGTTATTGTCATCGGCCTGATTGTCCTGCTGACACTGGAGCAACTGCTCACCAGTGATGGTGGTAAAAGTGGCATGACGCCTTTCGATACCCTGACCCACGTCGCTTTCAATATCGTTTCTGTGATTACCACCACGGGCTTTGCTTCCGGCGATTACACCCAGTGGGGCGTATTCAGTATTACCCTGTTTTTCTTCGTCACATTTATTGGCGGCTGCTCAGGCTCCACCAGTGGCGGCATGAAAATATTCCGCTTTCAGTTGTCCTGGCTGTTTCTCAAAGATCAGATGAGCCGTCTGGTTCATCCCCATGGCATCAACCGCGTGCGCTACAACGGCAAGGTCGTATCCGACGACATTATGTCTTCTGCCGTGGCATTTTCTTTCCTGTTTTTTATAACTCTGGTCATTACCACACTGATTCTGTCGTTAACCGGACTCGACTTTGTCTCCAGCCTGACCGGTGCGGCCACAGCACTGACTAACGTCGGCCCCGGCCTTGGCGATATTATTGGTCCTGCCGGTAACTTTGCCACGCTGACCGATACTGCCAAATGGATCTTATGTTTTGCCATGGTGCTCGGGCGACTGGAACTGCTGACCGTCATGGTGTTGCTGACACCGGTATTCTGGCGGGGCTGACACCCGGGCGAAGCTGATCGCAGCCATAAAAAAACCGGTCTTTGTGACCGGTTTTTTCTGTTCAAACTAAATAACGCTTAACCAACCGCTTCAAGCGACTCCGGCAGAATCTGCCCACCATCCACCACAATGGTCTGGCCGGTCACATAGCCTGCGCCTTCGGATGCAAAGTAATAGGCAGCATGGCCAATATCTTCCACTTTACCCAGACGCTTCAGCGGAATGGAATTAGCCATCTGTTGCAGGTAATCCTCACCCATGCCCTGCAAACCTTCGGTGATAATATTGCCTGGCATCACGGCATTGACGGTAATCTGATATTTCGCCAGCTCGATGGAAGCCGTACGGATAAAACCAAGCTGGCCGGCTTTACTGGCACCGTAATGTGACCAGCCGGGAAAACCGGTTACCGGTCCGGTAATGGAGGACGTTACAACAATACGTCCGGCACTGCTTTCTTTCAGCGCAGGAATTGCTGCCTGAACGGTAATAAACGTACCTTTCAGATTAGTATCCATCACCAGATCCCAGTCTTCTTCTGTCATGGTTTCCAGCGCCGCATCCGGAAAAATACCGGCATTGGCACACAGTACATCCAGCCCACCGAATTCACTGACCACTTTTTCCGTCGCGGCAATCATAGAGGCTTTATTGCTGACTTCTCCGGCAACCCCGATGATTTTACCGCTGCTGGTTTCCGCCAGTTCTGCAGCAACCGCATCGGCTGCCGCCTGATCGCGGCCAAGAACAGCCACATCGCAACCGTGACTGGCAAAAACCATAGCGATGCCTTTACCGATACCTTTGGTACCACCGGTGACCAGAACTTTCTGTGTGCTCATATTCAGCTCCTGTGTATAAAAATAAAACCTGTCAGTCGTTATTCAGAGATGTCAGTACCGTGCGTAAACGCCCGATAAACAGCGCGACGTTTTCTGCACTGAAACATAATGGCGGACGGATTTTTAACGTACTGCCCGATTTGCCTGCAGCACCAATCAGAATACCCAGATCGCGCATGGCATTTATAACCTGACTGGTCAGTTGCGCGTCGGCGTTGCCGGCAGCATTGACCAGGTCCACACCGAGAAACAGGCCAGCGCCCCGCACGGCTTTAATGCAGGTAAATTCGTCCATCAGGGCGTTCAGTTCACGCTTGAACAGCGCACCGGTCTCACGGGCGTTATCCTGCAGATGTTCGGTCTGAATGGCGCTTAATACTGCCTGCGCAGCGGCAATAGCCGCATGGGTGCCGGCAAAGGTATTGAAGTAGCCTTCCTCATCGGCAAACGTCTGCAGTAATGCATTACCTGTGATCAGTCCGGCTACCGGGTAGCCGTTCCCCATGGGCTTACCAAAGGTGATGATATCCGGCACCAGTGGCTTCTGTTCTGTACTGTGACGTAAGTACCCCCAGAATTGCTCGCCCGTGCGGGCAAAGCCTGGTTGCACTTCATCCGCAATAAAAAGGCCTCCGGCTTCGCGCACAATATCCACAGCTGTGGTTAAAAATCCCGGGGGATGGGAATACACACCATCGCTGGAGAAAATACTGTCAACCAGCAGAGCGGCCACACCATAGCCATGATTACTGAGGGTATTAATGGCGCGGTTTATTTCCAGCGTGATCGCCGCCTGCGCCTGCTCTGGCGTCAGGTCCTCCTGCTGCAACGCATCCAGCGAAAAGGTTGCCACCCAATCAGGGACTTTTTTGCAGGACGACGGCGACACCTGATTCACCAGATACGTATTACCGTGATAGGCCGCTTCAGAGACAATCACGCCCTGTGCACCACTGGCAAGAAAAGCCAGGCGCAATGCCACATCATTGGCTTCACTGCCGGTGCAGGTCATCAGCAGGCGTGGATCATTCAGATAGTCGCTGCGGGTATCGGGGACTGTCGACAACAGCTGCTGCGCATAATCGTGGCTGGCTTTATTCAGATAACGGCTGTGGGTATTCAGCTTTTTCAGTTGTTCGCTGACCGCCAGCTGCACTGCCGGATGCGCGTGCCCCAGCACGGCGACATTGTTGTATACATCGAGAAAACGATTGCCATCGCCATCAAAAAGCCAGGCACCGTCACCATGAGTAAACTCCAGTGGTTTGCGATAAAACAGTACGGAAGTCGGCCCCATGGTGTGCAGCCGTTCCTGCACCAGACCATCGATATGTTCGTTACCGCTGGCAGAAAAATCACAGGCATTCTGATCAAGAATTTTCTTAACCGCCCTATTTTTCCCCGCCTTTGATGTATTTTCCGGCTGCCGGGTCATTACGCCGGCTCCTGTGTACTGAGCTTTGCCAACGACCCATTAACCACATCATTGAGCAGCTCATCCTGCAGATAGCGCGCGGCCAGCATGGCCGTACCGCGGGTAAACTCTTCGCCCTGCTGCTGTGCCAGTTCGGTTTCTGAATGCGAACCAATCCAGGCCAGCAAGGTCATGCGGCGCAACATAATAAAGGTTGGAATTTCTGCAATATCATCTGCGCCCAACTGACCCTGAGTCTGATAACCTTCGAGCCAGGCGGAAATCAGTTGCGGCAGATCGTCACGGGTTTCGATAAAACTGACGGCACTGGCGAGATCGTACATAAACCAGCCAAGGCCGGCATCATCGAAATCAATCACCCGGGTTTCACCGTTGGACTCAAGCAGATTGGCCAGCCGCAGATCGGCGTGAATCAAACCAAACTTATCATCACCAGCACCGTAAGCGCGCAGACGCTGTTCCAGTTTGACCTGGGTATTTTCCAGCACCACGTTCATATCGGCACACAGCCCCGGCGCTTCGCGCCAGTCGCCCCACAATTTCACTGCGCCCATACAGCCGTCAAAATCCCACACCAGACGCTCAAAATACTCTGGCCGCGTCCAGCCACGGGCATGCTGATGCATCCGTGCTGTCACGGCACCCAGACGCTTAAAGGGTTCGATCAGCTGCGACTCGTCCGGTGCTTCGCCGGGAATCAGTTCGAACAGCACGACAAAACGGCTTTCATTTAATTCCGCAGTTTCGACAGTCTGAATAATTTCATTATTTAATGCGGGAATGGCCTGAGGAGTCGCCAACTGTGCTTCTGCCTGCAGCGCTTTCATCCACGCCAGCTCAGTACGGATAGCATCTTTGCTGTGATAGCCGGTGCGATGCACGCGCATAATCACCGGCTGCGGCGCGCCGCTTTGATCTTTTACCGGTGAATCATCAGCACTGATCAGATAGGTCGCATTCTCAGACAGGCTGAGTAATTTAATCCCGGCCCCGGCATTTATGCCCCAGGCCGGTAAGGCGCGTTTGGCGACAGCCAGCAGATGATCCAGCTGCTGCTGAGGGGTCAGTAATTCAAAAGGTTCTTTTTCCGTAACTGTCATAACAATTCCAATAAAGTGCAACTCCCGCACAGAGGCGGGAGTATGGCTTTAAAGACATCAGATTGCCGTCAGGCAATACAGAAAATCAGTTAACCGGATCGTATTTTGACAGCCAGTCGATCAGAATCTGATGATAATGCGTCAGGCCTTTATATTCGATTAACGGCTCCGGTAAGTTCTTCATAACACGATGCATACGCCGTGCCCAATCTTTATTCGTGACCAGATCGTCCATACTGATCAGATAAGTACGGATACTGAACATCAGCGCATTGGAACGGGCCATACGGTCGAGAACCTGCAGTTCTACCCGCAGATAGACCTTTTCACCAACGTTTTCCGGCGTTACTGAGCGGTTTTCAACACCCCACATTGGGTAGGTTTCCGGTGACGTATCCATGCGTGCATTCACGGTTAAGGTCCAGTTCAGTCTGCGCACCGGGCGGTCAACCGGAATCGCTGTGAGATATTTCAGTGCACGATCAAAAACACCCATTTCATGCGCCATCGGAACCGGGCCGTGCCATTCCTTAAAACTCATGCCGGCATCAAAGGCCAGTGACCAGTCTGCCGGACAGGTGACAATGCCCGCGTCGAGAAATAAATCGCCATCACGCTGATCCAGCAAAGCGATATCGCCCTGTACCTGACGGCCCATGTATTCCAGTGGTGGGCACGGCAGCGTGCTGCTGTCACCGAAGGTAAAAACGTCGTCGAGTTTCAGCAGCCGATTCTGCCAATGCCATTTATCGCCATTTCGTTCAAGGCGGAAATAGTCCGGGTAATCTTTAGCCATGCTGGTCATCGCACGTTCGATAAAGTCCCAGCAGGCCTGTTCCATATGTGGCATGGCCAGACAGCGTTTTGGGTTTTCTTTCAGAACCAGGTCACGCTCGGCCATTTCCGACAGGTAATGCTCGTCAATATCAAACAGAAATTCGTTTACGGAACCAACCGGGCCTGGCAATGTATGCGGCTCGATATTAACGGAATAAGAATATTCGTCTTCCGGAAAAGGAAACGGAAAGCGCTCAATCGCTTCTTCACTGTTAGTGTAAGTAAAATCGTCGCGGAATGTTTCCAGCTTAGTTGGTGCTAAACGCATAATCCTTCCTCACAAATCCAGTGTCAGACTGTCGCTGACGGCGCGGGATACACAGGGCATCACGCATTGATTGCTGTTCTTTTCATCGGCAGATAAAAAATCATCGCGATGTTCCGGAATACCATCGGTCACTTTGGTAACGCACTGGCCACACACACCACCGCGACACATATTGGCGACTTCAACGCCGGCGGCTTCCAGTGCTTCCAGCATGCTGGATTCACTGTCGACCACTACCTGCTTATCGGTTTTGGCCAGATTAACCAGAAATGGCTTGCCCGGTTTGGGCGCAGCAAATTCTTCATAATGAATAATACCGGCAGGAATACCCAACGCTGCGGCTTCATTTTTGACGGCATCGATCAGCGTATCCGGACCACAGATATAGACGTGGGTACCCGGTGTAAGCGTACTTAACAACTGCTGCACGACGCACAGCTGACCATTATCCGAGTCATAGCTGAAAAAACGCTCACCCAAATCATCTGCCAGTTTCTGACGATAAGCGCCGGTCTGATTGCTGCGGTACAGGTAATGCAGTTCAAAATCCGCGTTACGACGCTGCAGCTCCGGCAGATACGACATAAACGGCGTAATGCCAACACCACCAGCGATCAGAATATGTTTTTGGGCTGCCCAGTGCGGGGCAAATAAATTGGCTGGCGGTGTAATCTTAAGTACATCACCTTCTTTCACCTGAGTGTGCATAAACACCGAGCCACCACGGGATTCATCCTGCAGGCGCACGGCAATGTGATAGGCCGAGGTATCAGCCGGATCACTCATCAGCGAATAGGCATTGCGATAGGTTTTATTTTCTCCGGCCATTTCCACCATGACATGAGAACCGGCAGAAAAAGGTGGCAGAGATTCATCAACCGCGGCCAGACAGAATTCACGGATTTTCGGCGCTACATCATTTACGGCGGTCACACGGACTGCGATCATCTGATTACTCATCAGCTTAATTCCTCCGCTTTTTCCGGCAGGTCCGCCGGATCTTCTGCATCAATCTGTACACCGACGTAAGCGCGGTGAATTTTAGAGAAGTGATCACGCACCAGCAGATTACGACCACAGCCGCTGCATACTGCAGGTGACTGTGTTACTGGCTCGGTAATTTCGTAACAGTGGGTACAGAACAGCCGGCGCTGATTATTCACCGGCGGCAGCAGATGAATCTGCTCCATAATAAAACCGGCATCCTGAATCAGTTTGGCCACGTCCCAGATAAAGGCCTCTGTACCCGCCACATAAAAGCTGGATGACAGTGGTAAACCCGCCAGAGTGGTGGATAACTCTTCAATGCCATTGGCTGCAGACAAACCAATGGTTAACACGTCGAAACTGCTGTCACCGCTGTTACAGGCAGCGATCAATGGCGCCAGCAGAGCGTCAGCCTTATCCCGCTCAACATCCTGCTGAGTGATAAAAATCTGATGCTGAGTCGCACTGTTGAGACTCACTGGCGGATACTGTGGCCGGCTTTTTACGCCGGGCACCAGTTCTAAATCTGATCTGGTTAATTCTGACTTGGTCAGTTCTGGCTTTTCTGCACTCGCTTGCATACCAAACTCCGGGAGATTAAAACCATTCACCGCCGGATAATCACTCACAGCGGGAGAAAACCTGGCACCTGAGATTTCCACCGGCTTTCGGGCCAGCAGAATGCATATCTCTGCATATCAGGATATTTTTATTCCTGTCAGGAAAGGCAAAATCCAGACCACCCCCTGAGTTTCTATCTAAACCATTGTTTATTAAAAGGTTTTTGATTTTCAGAAGGGTATTGTCGGAATAAAGCTGCACAAATCCGGTTCAGGACTGCTGCATATCAGTTCACCAACTGGAGGAGGAAGTCGCGGGACCTGATATACAGCAGAAACGTTACCCGATTACCCGGGCCTCAGCCCTCGCCTTCGCGACGCTGACCACAGAAGAAGCCAATGCCGTAGCTGTCGGTTTCAAACGTAATGGTGCTGCCCGCCGGGAAATAGAACACATCACCGGCTTTGGCATGGGCAACATTGCCGTCCTGATCGGTGATTTTAAATTCACCTTCAACGATGCATTTCATTTCGTGATAGGTGTAGTCATACACCAGTGGCGCTTCGGATTTTTTCAGATGAAAGAAGCCGGCGGCGATGGTTTTGTCTTCATCGGTAGATACCGCCGTATCACCCAACCAGGCGTTAACCCCCGGGCGTTCCATATCCGGCTGTTCTGCTTTGATCGCTTCCGGGAAAAATTTCATTGCTGGCATAATCGTTACCTCGTTTTACTGCGTTTTTAAAATTATGAACGTACCCGTGTACGCTCGGGATCGTAAAATGGTGTGGTTGTTACTGTGGCTTTTAAGCGTTTTTTATGGCCATCAAGCTGACCAACCTCAAGCTCCGTGCCTGGCGCAGAAAATTCGGGCGCAACACGGCACATGGCAATCTGTTTGTTGAGTAAAGGTGAGCGGGTAGCACTGGTGATCACGCCCACCGGATAGCGGCCGCTGTAAACCTCATCGCCATGGGAAACGGTTTCAGTGTCTTCAATAAATAAGCCGACCAGCTTTTTCCGGCTTTCCGGATTCTGTGCCGCCATGGCTGAACGTCCGACAAAATCATCTTCTTTAGTTTTCATCGGTACGGTAAAACCAATGCCGGCTTCATAAGGGTTGGTCTGCGGACAGAATTCATGCTCGGCAAAAATCAGCCCGGCCTCGATGCGCAGCATATCCAGTGCATCAAATCCCATGGGGGCAATACCGTATTGCTGACCGGCTTCCCAGATCGCGTCCCACAATTCAGTGCCGTGATCCGGATGACACCAGATTTCAAAACCCAGCTCACCGGTATAACCGGTACGGGATACCATCACCGGCATCCCCTGCGGACCACCTAAGCGGCCAATAGTGAAGTGAAACCAGCGTAAATCTTTTACATCCGGCTGATGGGCAGGTGTCCAGATAATTTCGCTCAACAAGGCACGGCTTTGCGGCCCCTGCAGAGACAGGTTATGAATCTGCTCTGAAGAATTCTGCACCCGTACGCGATAGCCTTTTTTCTCCGCCAGTTCGCGCAGCCAGGTTTCCATATAAGGATCACCGGCAACGAAACGGAAATTCTGTTCACCTAAGCGGAACAAGGTACCGTCATCTATCATGCCGCCGGTTTCACAACAGACAGCGGTATAAACAATTTCACCAATGGCCAGACGCCGTACATTGCGGGTTAAAGCAAACTGCAGCAGCTCTTCCGCATCCGGGCCGACTACTTCAAATTTGCGCAGTGGGGTTAAATCCAGCAGCGCTACTCTTTCGCGGCAGGCCAGATATTCTGCACGGGCACCGTAGCCATCGTACTCACCGGCCACCCAGTAGCCGCGGTACTCGGTAAAATGACTCGACATCGCCGCTGTACGCGGATGAAAAGCGGTCTGTTTGGTCATACGCGGTAATTCCTCTGGCAGAGTGCGGTAAGCGATGGCACGGGGAAATTCTTCTTCTGCGCTGTAGACGCGCACATGAATATCGGTCGGTGTCCAGCCATTGGCCGGATCAATGTCATCGGGACAGGCAGAGCTGCCGATCAACAGATCGCGCTGGGCACGCAGCAATACGTAATCCCCGGCGCGGGAAAATGGCTCGTCTGAAAAAATCGTGCCGCAGTCGCCGACACTGGTATTAAAAAATAAATTAATTGCCGGCCAGCCGGCGCGTGGCGCTATGCCATACGGCTTCAGTGCCTTATTAAAATTATCGCTGCAGCTGACATGACCAAAATAGCCGGCGTCTTCATAAAATTTATTGGTGCAGGCGAATAAAAAACTGTCGTGGCGGCCCACGGTATCCTGCACAACTTCCAGCATGCCCTGCATATCGGCATCGAGGAATTTCGCATGCAGACCCGGCTGTGGCAGATTCAAACCCTGAATCGTACGTGTCGCCGTTGCATCCAGCATGACTTCCCGGCCTTCCTGTATTGCCGCCAGATCAAAGGCTATTAAATCCGAGCACTGCTTGCCGGCGACATCAATAATCTGAATCCACTGCCCGGCTTTTACTTCATACACATCGGCTGTGCTGTTTTTTATGCGATATTCCGCCACAGGTTCTGCCAGAGGCTCCGGCAGATCGTCATAGGGCTGTGGAGCATCCAGAGCGCCCCACAGTTGTATTGTCAGTTCAGTGGGTGCCATCTGCACAGCGCCTGCTGCGTAGTTTTCTGAGTAGTTTTCTGCGTCGCTATCTGCATCGTCTGTAGTCAGCAGCAAAGATTTACCTGGAGCAATAATAACCAGCTCCGCATCTGTGCTCAGTGTCATGCGCGGTAACGCATCGGCCGCAAAGACCAGCGCCTGATCCAGCAGTGCAGCGCTCACGCCCCACTGATCAAACTTCTGTTGCAGGCTGCGCGCTGCCTGACTGCCTTCACTCAGCTGAGCTTTGGTGAGGCTGGCCTCTGCAGTCTGCAAACCGGCAAAAGCACTGTGCTGGCCGTTAAGTACCAATATTTCACAGGGCTGAAAGCCGCAGGCTGAGGTGATCTGCAGATAATCTCCGGCACGGGCCTGAATGCGCAGCGCCTGCTGCCCTTCTGCACGCCAGACACGGGAAGGAGGCGACACTCTGTCGATACCACCTGACTGCGCTGAATCCATGACCTTCTCCTGCCTGACTATCAAATTGTCTGAAATTGTCGTCGTTTCGCCTGTTACCTGAGCTGTCGCTGTACAGGTGTTGACGGAGAACACACAGCACCGGGATCGCCCATTTCAGTTCTGGTTTGCGCCACTGCTGTGCGTTTTGCGGGTCACACAAGAGAGCGCTTCCAGGTAAAAAACCAGGGCGGCCGGACTCTGATACTGCTTAAACGACCCCGGAACTGGTGTTTCTCACTGGTTAATAATGTTTACCAGCAGGATTTTTCTCTCAATCCTCCGCTGGGAGTACCCACTTGGTAGTAGCAGGGAAAAAAGCCGTGGGAATGGCACAACTTCTGCTCATACAAGCGGGCAGAAAACAAAAGGAGCTGCCGGCGAAAGACCGGTGCCCAGAGGAAAGACGTACTCAATACGCGAAAACACAGGAGGGGAATATGTCAGCCGTTACTGATCAGAAACCATCCCGCTTTTTTCACTGGATGCAGTCATGGTTCAGTAAAGCCCGGCCCATGGCGGCGGCCAGAATGCCTGCGGACTATCAGGCGCTGACGCTGGAGCTGGCCGCTGCGGACGACAGCAGCATGAGTCAGATCATTCAGCGCAGTCAGCAGCGTCTGCGCTATCTGCTGCATGATCATTCACTGCAACTGGCAGTGGTATTACCCGCAGCCAGTGGCGGCCAAACCCTGTTTCATGCCGGTGGCATTGGCAGTGATATTGGCGACAGTGCTGCAGACAGTTACTGGCTGCAGACTCTGACGCTGCAGCTGACGTCGGCGGATCTTGTGCCCGGTGGCCGGGATCATCAGCGCACCATTGCGTTATCCCACAATGAAGACATTACCCTGTGTCAGCTGGACCTTGGCGCGGACAATAACCCGGGCTGGCTGGCTGTACTTTCATCGCTCAGCGATTACGACAAAGAATCTCTTTATTCCCTTACCCAGACACTGCGTCCCGCCTTTTCCCAGGGATTAACCATTTATTGCCAACGTCAGCAGGCTGTCGCTGTGGCACTGAAGCAGGAACGCAGCGCACAGGCGGCCGAACTGCATGACTCTCTGGCACAGGTATTAGGCTACCTGCGCATCCGCACCGCGCGGCTACAGACATTTGCCGCTGACAGCGAAAATTTCTGCCAGCAACAGAATGCCATCCGCGAGATCAGTGATGAGATAGCCGGCCAGACACTGATGGCCTACCGCCAGGCACGGGAACTGATTTCGGCCTCACGCCTGACATTGCGCGAACAATCGCTGGAGCAGATTTTCAGCCATGCCATTGATGAATTTGCACAACACAGCGCCATCGTCTTTCAGCTCGATAACCGCTGTACAGATATCTCATTGAACGAGCGCCAGTTAACCCAGTTAAGCCATATTGTGCGTGAATCTCTGGCCAATATTGTGCGGCACTCCCATGCCTCTCATGCCCGGATCCGCGCGCTGTTACGCCATGGCAAACTGCAGATAAGCATTGAAGACAATGGTCGCGGTATTGCCGGAAATCAGGCGCGCAGCGACAGCTACGGACTGATGATCATGCAGGAACGGGCTGCCACCATCGGCGCACGCTGTGTCATAAAGGCAAGGAAAAGCGGTGGCACCGTGGTCGAAATCAGCTTTCCTGTTAAAGACAAATAAGCTCAGAGAAAAACCTGCGATAAAAACATCGCTGAAAAATACACTCAGAGAAAACAGTTTCAGGGAATAATCGCTATGAACGCGTCACCGGACATCCACACCACCACAGTCGCCAGTGCCGAGCCGACCATCCATGCCGTGGTGGTGGATGACCACCCACTGTTCCGGCGTGGTTTGGTGCAGCTGCTGAAAGAAACACCAGGGTTCCGTGTGTTAGCGGATTTTGATAATGCCCATGACTATATCGCCCAACTGGATCAGTACGACGCTGAATTATTACTGCTGGATCTGCAGATGCCGGATATTTCCGGCCTCGAAGCGTTGAAACAGATCCGTGCCAAAGGCGGCAGTATGCGCATTGTGATGGTAACCGCCTCGGATGACAGTGAGCATTTAATTGAAGCTCTGAGCGCCGGGGCCGATGGCTACCTGCTGAAAGACACCGCCCCGGATGAAATGACCAGCCAGTTGCGTAAAGCCATGCAGGGCGAAGTTGCCCTCAATTCTGTTGCCGTCAATATTCTTGCCCGCGGTCTGCGCAATGGTCAGTTTAATGGCCAGAATACTCTGCAAAGCAATGAACAGAGTAATGAAAGCCGCCACGAAACCGCCACCGAAAAAAATACCATCCCAGCGGATTACGCCGATACCAATGAACTCACCCAGCGTGAACAACAGACCCTGCAGCTGATCAGCCAGGGCATGAGTAATAAATTGATTGCCCGTGAACTGGGCATCAGTGATGGCACTGTAAAAGTGTACGTAAAAAATATGCTGCGCAAACTGAATCTGCATTCGCGTCTGGAATTGGCAGCCTGGGCATACAATCATGGAGCGACAGGCACAGTACAGGATACAGCAGAAAAAACGGAACAGGATTAATGGCATTGCTTAATTTATTCCGCACTGAATCGTCACCACAGCTGGACTATTCCATGGAACAGCTGCTGGATTCTCTGGAAGACGTTGTACTTACCGTGACGCAGGGTGACTGTCTGCAATATGTGAACCGTTGCTGGGAAACGCTCACTGGCGTGAGTAAAAAAGACAGCAGTGGCCGTCCACTGACAGCCTTCTTACACCCGGAAGATATACACAACTGGCGTATGGCTGTGCAGGAAGTTACAGCAACCCGCCAGAGTCAGATGATCTGGATACGCATCAGTGGTCCGGATGATGACGTGCGCTGGTGTGAAATGCGCCTGCAGTCGATGAATCCGGGCACACTCTACCCCATCAGTGCAACCCTTTGTGATATCACCCCTCAGGTGCGGGAAGATGAGATCCGTAATGCCAGCCACCGCAGTCTGAACGGCCTGGTACAGAATGTACCTGCCATGCTGTTCCGCTCGCGCAATAATCTGAGCTGGACCATGGAATACGTCAGCGACGGTTGCCTGGAAGTAACCGGCTACCACCCGGAACAGCTGATTAACGAATCGCAGCTTTCTTACGGCTCTATGATTGACGCACAGGATGCCGGCTATGTGTGGAGTGAAGTGCAGGATGCTCTGCGCCATAAACGTCCGTATGAATTGATTTATCATATCTGTGATGCTGATGGTAAACGTCGAACAGTGCGGGAAAAAGGTCGTGGAATTTATTCCGCCAGCGGACAGGTTCTTGGTGTTCAGGGCGTTGTTTTCGAAAGCAGTCATTAATCACTGATAAAATTCAGCCTGAATATTAAAAAATAACTGTTTTTACACCCTTTTGGTTACCCACACGGGGGAGTAGGTAAAAACCTTAAATCTTTTTATCTTGGTCTTATCAACTAAAAAGGAGATCAAGATGACTCAGCGTGTTGCAATTATTGGTGCAGGACCCAGTGGCATGGCTCAACTCCGGGCTTTCCAGTCAGCGCAGGAAAAAGGTGCTGAAATTCCGGATATGGTTTGTTTCGAAAAACAAAGCGACTGGGGTGGCCAATGGAATTACACCTGGCGCACAGGCATGGATGAGAACGGTGAACCGGTACACACCAGCATGTATCGCTATCTTTGGTCAAATGGCCCGAAAGAATGCCTTGAATTCGCCGATTACACGTTTGAAGAACATTTTGGCCGCGCCATCGCCTCCTACCCTCCCCGCGAAGTATTATGGGACTATATTAAAGGCCGCGTAGAAAAAGCCGGCGTACGCAAATACATCCGTTTTAATTCCGCCGTACGTCATATCGAATACAGTGAAGAAAATGATAACTTCACCGTCACCGTTCACGATCACAATGACGACAAAATCTACAGCGAAGTTTTTGATTATGTCGTGGTCTGCAGTGGTCACTTCTCAACACCGAACGTTCCCGAATATCCTGGTTTTGCCAACTTTGGTGGCCGCGTACTGCATGCCCACGATTTCCGTGACGCACTGGAGTTCAAAGACAAAGACATTCTGGTCGTCGGTTCCAGCTACTCTGCTGAAGACATCGGTTCTCAATGCTATAAATACGGTGCGCGTTCCATTACTTCCAGCTACCGTTCAGCCCCCATGGGCTACAAGTGGCCGGAAAACTGGGAAGAAAAGCCGGCATTGACCCATGTTGATGAAAATGTCGCCTATTTTGTCGATGGTACCAGCAAGCATATTGATGCCATTATTCTGTGTACCGGTTACATCCACCACTTCCCCTTCCTGAATGACGATCTGCGTCTGGTTACGGATAACCGTCTGTGGCCACTGAATCTGTATAAAGGCGTGGTGTGGGAAGATAACCCGAAACTTTTCTATATTGGTATGCAGGATCAGTGGTACAGCTTCAACATGTTTGATGCTCAGGCATGGTATACCCGCGATGTGATTATGGGTCGTATTCCATTGCCATCCCAGGATGAGATGCGCGCCGACAGTGCCCAGTGGCGCATCGAAGAGCTTAAGCTCGAAACCGCCAAAGAAATGTACGAATATCAGGGTTCATATATTCTGCACTTAATTGAACAGACGGATTACCCGACATTCGATATTGATGGTGTTAACCAGACCTTCCTGGAATGGAAGCATCATAAAAAAGAAGACATCATGGGCTTCCGTAATAACTCTTACGCTTCCCTGATGACAGGAACCATGTCACCTCCGCATCACACACCATGGCTGGAAGCTCTGGATGATTCGCTGGAAGCCTATCTGGCTAATGGTGAAAGTTCAGAGATGAAAAAGAAAGCCGCAGGCTGAGCTTCAGCCTGCCGGAAAAAGCAGCCCCTGTCAGGCCACTGCTGTCCCACAGTTTGGGGCAGCAAATGAAAAAGCCTGGTTCCAAGTGTTATTCTGTTGTTACCACACAATAGAAAAACCAAGGAACCAGGCTTTGTCACATCATAACACCGCTTTTCATCAGTTGCTCAAACCTGTTTCGAGACATGAGTTTGAGTCCCT
>MDTC01195125.1_pt1 | contig 22440 bp, 19 predicted proteins | sample 811181 | NCBI WGS metagenome assembly MDTC01 (sample SAMN05326644, study PRJNA326480) | marine metagenome | isolation source: seawater | place: Pacific Ocean: North | collected 2011 | reverse complement strand
TCCCGCAGGAAAATAATCCAAATACATATGTATGAATTATATACCTTTTTCGATTTCAGATTTAAGAAAATTCATAAATTTGCCTGCATCTGCACCATTAATCACCCTGTGATCGTATGATAATGCTACTGGTAAAATAGTTTTTTCAACTAGCTTATCTCCTTCAAGAGCTGGAACTTTCTTAGCTCGAGATACCCCTAAAATTGCTACTTCGGGTGGATTAATAATGGGTGTAAATCCAATGCCACCCATAGGTCCAAGACTTGATATAGAGAAGGTACCCCCGCTTAAATTCCTTTCAAGTAATTTTTTATTTTTAGCTTTTTCTGCCAACATAATGATTTCATTTGCAACCTCAGTCATACTTAGATTATCAGCATCCTTGATAACAGGGACAAGCAAACCATCTTTAGTATCAACCGCTATGCCGATATTAAAATATTTTCTAAGCATAATCTCACCCTCGCCAACTAATGCAGCATTAAATTGAGGAAATTCTTGTAAAGCGTTTATAGCTTTCATAACTAGGTAAGATAATGGTGTCAATTTTGTTTCTGAAGTTTTATTAAGCTCTGATCTTTGTTGCTCAATAATTGAAATATCTATTTCTTCAAAATGCGTAACATGTGGGATAGATGTCCAAGACTGGGTTAAGTTCTTAGCTCCCAATTTTCTGATCTTGCTTTGCTGCATTAACTCAAACTCACCAAAATCCTTTAAAGAATCAAGGCTTGCATAAGATGGGATATTGTTTGTAGATGAGTGAATATAATTTTTGAGATCTTCTTTTGTGATCATAGCATTCTTACCTGAGCCATTAATCTTTTTAAGATCAATCTCAAATTCTCGTGCTATTTTTCTAACTGCTGGACCAGCATTAATGCCGCTGAAATCTATAGAGGCTGCCTCCGTCGCTGCTTGCTTAGATTCTTTAGCACTAACAATATCTTTTGAAGGGGATATACCATTATCCTCTATAGGTTTTGTTTCCTCTATTTCCTCTACTTCAATGACAGCAAAAACTTCCCCTTCTTTTACATTGTCACCTTCTTTAACTTTTATGTCTTTTATAACGCCATCATAATCTGATGGCACTTCCATAGCAGCTTTCTCAGACTCGAGCACAATAATAGGATCATTTTTGCTAAGCTTGTCTCCCTTTTTTACTGAAATTTCTATAATTTCTGTATCTTCTGCTTCGCCTAAATTAGGCACTTTTAATTCAATCTCTTTCATCTTATAAATGGGTTATTTCCGTTCATTTTTACTTTAAATTTATTTTTAAATTTCATAGCTGTGTCTTTAAGATCGCATGCAATTAAAGCATTATAAGCTATATGATTGGCATCAATTTCAAAAAATTCACGTAACTTTTCTCGTGTATCACTTCTACCAAAACCATCAGTCCCAAGACAAATATAATTACCATTAACCCATTTTCTTATCTGCTCTGAGTATAATTTTTGATATTCTGATACTGCGACAGAAGGCATGGCAGTTTCAAAACAACTTTCAACATAAGATTTGCTTTCATTATTAACCATATTTTGCTGATCTGATACTATCCCTCCCCTAGCAAGCTCATTAAAGCTAGTAATGCTCCAAATATCTGCTTTAATACCAAATTCTGATAACTTTTCTGCTGCCTCAATTGCAAAACGTAATGTTAAGCCGGAGGCTAATAGCCGAACGTCAGCTTGCTTCTCTTTTTTATATAAATATGCTCCTTGCATTATTTCAGAATCCTTTAGATTTTTTGGTCTCTCTGGATGAAGATAGTTTTCGTTCATTAACGTTAGATAATAATAGTTATCATTATTTTTCACATACATATCATCAATTCCATTTTTGATAATAGTGGCAAGCTCATAATCAAAGCATGGATCATATGATTTGCAGTTTGGGATTGTTTGGGCTAAGAGGTGACTGTGTCCATCTTGATGTTGAAGGCCTTCTCCATTTAAAGTTGTTCTGCCTGATGTGGCGCCAAGCAAAAATCCTCTTGCTCTAGCATCTCCAGCAGCCCACGCTAGATCATGAATCCTCTGAAAACCAAACATGGAATAGTAAATATAAAAGGGGATCATTGGTAAAGAATTATTTGCGTAAGATGTTGCTAAAGCTAGCCAGGCAGAAAATGCACCAGCTTCATTAATGCCCTCTTCTAGCATGACACCATCCACTGATTCCCTGTACCACATTACCTTATCAGCATCTTCAGGTTTGTATTTTTGCCCCTCTCTACTGTATATTCCGAATTGCCTAAACAGGCCGTCCATTCCAAAAGTTCTTGCTTCATCTGGAACTATAGGAACAATATGTTTTCCAATATTTTTATCTCTGAGCAATGATGTAATCATCTTTACAAAAACCATTGTGGTAGACATCTCTCTTTTTGAGACATCGTTAAATTCAACAAAATGTTTATTTTCTTCAGTTTGAAGTTTGCATTTTTTTACCTTTCTTTCCGGTAAAAAGCCTCCAAGCTTTTCCCTTTGAGAGGTTAAATATTTAAATTCCTCACTACTCTCATCAAAAGCAAGATAATCAAGGTTTTCTAACTGTTTTTGGTCGATTGGCAAATTAAATTTTTTAATAAAATCTTTTAGATTTTCATCGCTAAGTTTTTTTACCTGGTGTGTTGTATTATCGGCTTGTCTTGACCCTATTCCATAGCCTTTAACTGTGAAAGCAAGTATTACAGTAGGCTTATCATCACACTCATAAGCTGATTTATAGGCATTGTACACCTTTTGTGGATCATGTCCTCCTCTATTTAATTCTTCAATTTCATCATCGGACATGTTCTTAACGAGATCTAAAGCATCTGGATGTTTTCCAAAAAAGTTTTTTCTTGTGTATGCTCCTCCTTTTGCTTTAAAGTTCTGGTACTCACCATCAACAGTATTGTTCATTACCCACCTCAAAGCTCCTTTAGTATCATTCGATAGCAATTCATCCCATTTACGTCCCCAAATAAGGTTTACAACATTCCAACCAGCAGCCCTAAATATTGAGCCCAATTCAGTGACAATTCTTGAATTTCCTCTAACCGGTCCATCTAGTCTCTGTAGATTACAATTTATAACAAAAACTAAATTATTTAATTTCTCTCTAGCAGCGATTGAAATTGCTCCAAGCGATTCTGGTTCATCCATTTCCCCATCTCCACAAAACATCCATACCTTTCGTTCTGGGTTGCTCTCTAATAAACCTCTTTGCTCAAGGTATTTCATAATATGTGCTTGATATATTGACATTATTGGGCCAAGACCCATTGAAACTGTTGGAAATTGCCAATAGTCAGGCATCAGCCATGGATGAGGATATGATGAAAGACCATTTCCATCGACTTCTTGTCTAAAATTGTTTAATTCTTTATTTGTTATTCTTCCCTCTAAATAAGACCTTGCGTAAATACCTGGAGAGGAGTGGCCTTGAAAATAAACCATATCAGCATATTTACCTCCTTTAAAAAAGTGGTTAAATCCTACTTCATATAGTGTTGCGGCTGAAGAATATGTGGAAATATGTCCACCTAAATCTAGATCTTTATTTGCTTTTAGGACAGTTACAAGTGCATTCCATCTTATGTAATGTCTAATTTTTTCTTCGATTTCCCAATTGCCGGGGTATGCGATTTCATCAAAATGTGTAATTGAATTTTCAAATGGCAGTGAGAAGTGTGATTCATTCAGAAGACCTTTATTTTTTGCATGAGAAATAACTTCCTTTATTACTTCTCTAGCAGAATCTTTCCCATCAAATAATACTAAGTTTTCAAGCGCATCTATCCAGTCGCTAATATCACTATTAAATTTTGGGTTCGAACTCATTGTGAATATAAATACTTTAGCCCCAACTAAGTGTTATATTTTAAACAAAATTTCATTGAAAGCTAATTAACAATGAATATTAAAAATTAGTATTAGACATAATTCTTTGATGCCAATCCTCAACAAGAATAAATATTTTATCTAATTCCTTAAAATATTTAGCCTTATCCTTAATCTTGAATGGATCAGTAATATATATCTCAGGTTTATTGTAATTATAGATCTTAATTTTTTTTGCAAACTGAGGAAATTTTTTTTGAAGTCTCAATAGAATATCTATTTCAAAACAGATTAATAAATCACATTCTTCTACCTTTTTTGTATTGATTTTTTTTGGTGTATGGAAAGTATGTTCTATTGATTTGCTATCAAGATACGCTATAGACCTTTTATCCATTTTCATATCTGCCATTGGGCTTAAACCAGAAGAGCTGGAAGAAACTTTATCTGAGCTCATTGAATTTAAGATCTTTTCTGCAACTGGACTTCTGCAATAATTTGCAATACAAACAAACTCAACTTTATACATCAATTATCTTGGATATTATCGATTTGGTTCAAGAATGATGCAAATGGAAACAATTGAGTTATAAACCTATTCCATTTAGTTATATCAGCAGCCCCCACAAAAACAATGTCACCTGGATTTAATTGAAATTCTCCAGCAATAACAAGCTTTGATGCATCATTTAAGTTGGCATGAAATATTGCTCCTTTATTGTCTTCAAAAGATTTTCTTATAACAAAAACTTTTTTTGCATTTGATGTGGTCTGTGAAAGCCCATCAGAAACAGATATAGCTTCAGCTAGTGTAATAGGCACCAATCCAACTTCTATTGTCCTTGGCCTGACAACTTCTCCTAAGACATATACATTTCTTCTAGAATTGAATTTTGATATTGATACATCTACTTGTGGATTATTAAAGTTTTTTTCTAATCTGGTAGTAATGTCTTTTCTTACCATACCCACTGTTTTCCCTTCGACCTGGACAACTCCTGCATAGGGAAAAAATATTTCTCCTTTTTCATCCACTAGTTTGGAGGTATATGGATTATTAATACCGGAGTAAGTAATTGGGAAAAATTCATTTTGTCCGAAAACCACAATAGATAAGGTATCTCCTTTTGATATTTGGTAGCTTTTGAGGCTTGTTTTTTGATTAAAGATAATTTCTGAATCCAGCTCAATAACTGAAACATTATTATTCGAAAGGTTGTTTGGTTCATACATGCCTGGAGTTACTGCACATCCAGTTAGTAAAAACATAATTAGTATAAAATTAATTTTCATCTTTCTCATAATAGTAATCTGAAGAGTAATATTTATAACCGTAATAGTCATAATAACCATAGTTTAATTTTGATTTTTCATAACAATTGTAGACTCCATATATTTCTTTTGATGTTACTGCTGTTAATTGGGTTACGCATTCTTTTATATCCCTCATCTTGGTTTGATTATGCCTTCCAGTAAGAATTATTTTGTCTACAAATCTTAAAAGTCTTAAAGCATCTGACAAAGAAAGTAATGGTGGGGTGTCAAAAACAACATAATCGACATTTTCTTTGAGTATATTGATCATTGATGCAAAATCTTCAGATTCAAAATGTGTTATTGCATAATCTGAGGAATTTCTTGGTCTTGGTATAAAAATTAAATTTTCATTAATTCTAAACCTTTCAATATCAAATCTGCTTTTGGATAAACTATCTATACTCGGTCTTTTTACATTAAAGTCCTTGTGCAAATCACCTCTGTGATAATCACAATCTACTAGTGCGACCTTTTTCTTAATTTTTTGCAGATTAGTGCTAATTGATCTTGCAACAGTTGATTTACCAACTCCGGAGAGTGGTCCACATACCATAAAACTGTTTGTTTTTTCTGCAGCGACAAGAAGCTCTAAATTTGTTAGCAAGGTATTCGTTGCAACCGAATTAGCTTTATCAGAAAGATCTGTATTTGGAATAACCCCTAGAAGCTTTATTTCATCTGATGCCTCATTTAGCTCTGAAGGAAACCTCATTGGAGAGAAAAGAGCCCTTAAAATTAAGAAACCAGCAGATACAATTGATGCCATAAATAAATAAATGATAAGTGTTGTACTAGCAATGGGGCTAACCTTACCATTATTAAAAGCATCATCAATAATTACAACATCAGAAAGAGTGCTTGCTTCAAGAATGGAAAATTCAAGCTTCTTATTGATGAGATCTTCAAGAACTCTAACATTTAGCTCCACATCTCTTAATAGATTTAAATATTCTTGTTGAATCTTTGGTAAATTTGAAACCTCATTTAACACTACTTCTTTTGAATTTTTCAGATAGTTTTTTTGGTCAAGAAGATTTGTAAAAATATCACTATCAACAGTAAATTTATTTTTGTATTCAAGTTCAAGCAATTCTACCTCATCTATTTGAGTTTCGATTTTAGCCAATCTCTCAAATAGTTTTTTTACTTCATCATCTTGTTGTACAAATAAATTTTCCTGTTGAAATAAATTTAATCTGTTTTCACTTATCTCTAATAAGCTTTGAATTTCCATTACCCTGTCGTCTAAAAATGTTATTGAGGCTCTTGCTTGTGTCGCATTTTGATATACGGAATCTTCAAGATAAATTTGATTTAAATTATTTATTATTTTTTTTGATAAATTGACATCGGGCCCAGAGAAGATTACTTCCATTAATGTGGCATCAAATGCCATTTGTATTAGGAATGGGTTAACCTTTAGGATTCTATTTAAGCGCTGAACAGAATCAATTATTGAAATCTTTGTTAATCTTATCTCTGCATTCTGATAAACAGATTCTAAATTCCGTGAAATAGAAATTTTAAAATCATCGAAGTCATGTGATGTGTTGTAACCATATGTACTTCCATCTCCAATGTCATTTAATTTGTATCCATCTTCTTGCAGAATTATATTTAAATTTAATTTCTCAGAATTATTTAAGTTAGCTATAATTTCAACATCGTCGTAGATTTCACTGTTTTTATGATCTACAAAGTCATGGTTGACCAAAATATCTAATTTTAGTTTACTGACTAATTTACTGAGGTTTTTTACAGATTTATATATCTTTCCTTGCTCTTCAATTTGACTACTTCCAAAGAAAAATGGTTGAACACTATCAGTAATCTGATTTGTCATTGTTTTTTGCTCAAATTGAATTAGACTTTTTGCCTCATAAATTCTTGTGGCAGTCATATAGTAATAAACCCATAGAAGCACAAAAAATAAGAAAATAAAACCTAGCCAGAAAAGGTTTTTTAAAACTAACTTTCTTACACTGTATATATTGTTTTCCATCAAATTACTAAAAATAAATGAATGTCTAGTATATCGACATAATTTTACATATCAAATTATGATTCTTTTCAATTAATGCTGTCTAAAAAAGCTTTAAATTTTTTTTTATGGGGCTTTAAAAAAATAATTTTAAAAACCTCTTCGACAATTATTTTAATTTTTTGCAAAGTTCTGCCTGGGCTTCTAAAAAAGAACAACAAAAATAGTAAATTTAATTTATTTAAAATAAGTGTATTCTTTTGGTCTTTCCTTTCTAAAATATTAATTGCAGCCCCTATGCAATGTATTTCTCCATTAAAGTACTGCGCAATTTGTTGCCCCAAAACATTCTGCTTTGGAGTACTAATACAAACATATAAAGATTTTGCATTTTTATTTTGTATCAAGAATTCTTTTAGCTTGTCATCTATATAAACAGCTTGGTCGAACATTGGTAAGATATATATTTTAGATTCGGGCAATCCTCCAATATTGTAGGGCAAAAGGAAAATGCATTCCTGATCAAAATTTGTTTCTGATATCAATTTTGGGCCAGGGAGGAAGTTTAATTTTTTTCCGAATCCCCGAGCGAGCCAATATAGGGTTTGAGAATCACAATAAACCTTATCTGCACTATCAAATTTTAAACTTCTCCACCCTATAAGGCCTATATAATGATTAACTTTCATGCTTTAGATCAAAATTTTTAAGAATACATAGACCAATACCTATTGTTAAGAAACCGAACATATAAGAATGAACAGATAAGGTAAAATTTACACCAAATAGTGCTAGCAGATATATTATTAAGAAATCTTTTTGAGTATTTGGATTTATTTCATTTGTAATAATGTAATGGGTAAAGAATAAATATGTTGCTGCAATATATGGGCCAAATAGCACACCTAAATTAATGTAGCCGCCATCCACTGTAAAAAGAGTTCTATCAAATGCTGACAATGAATAACTCAATATCCTCTGCTGTACATCTGTATTTGAGGGTACAAAACCCATACCAAAATCATTTTGTTCTAGAGCATTTAATCTAAACAAATTTTGATTATCTCTAGCTTGAAATTCATCAAAATATACCGCAAGAAAGCTATGTATTTCATTTAGATTTATCATTAACAAAAAAAAGAAGGAAAAAGCAACAAAGTTAAAAAAGGTTTTAGAAAATAATCTGTATAAATTTAATAAGTGCAAATATTTTACAATGAGGGTTATTATTACGGCGATAGTGACCGAACTGTGTCCTTGGATAAGTACTGCTAAAGCTAAAAGCAATATAAGCCCTGATCTATACTTAATATTTTCATCATTTAGTAAAACTACAAACCCTAAACCAAGAAGAGTAACAAAAGGCACCTGTATGCCAAATATACCGAGTATTGAAGATCTTATTGGGAGATTAAGCAGATTAAAACCTAATATGGCAAGGACAGAAAAAAATGCAATAGCAATAGAAACTGCAAGAACTAAATTAACTAAATGTTGTGGTTGTATCTTTTTTCTAGAAATTAGGAGATATGGGATTATAAAAATTGCTATGAAATGTCCAGAAGAAAATAATATATCTATAACATAAGCGCTTTGGTCAAGAGCTCTAATCACTCCGTATAAGTAAAATATACTGCAACCTAAAAAAACAAATGTTGTGAAGTTGTTAGCGTTTTCTTTGAATAGATAGTAAACATACCCAAAAATAGCAGAAATACCAACAGCAGCAGAAATGACGCTGTAGCCTATTATATTTAAAAATGACGAATCCATAATTGTAATTATTATGATGGAGATCAGGTAAATTAATGGTCTGTTCAATGCACATATAGAGAAGAGAACGGAAAGAATAGCTAAATTAATCATATTTTTCTGCAAGCTCAATTGATTTAATTACTGACTTCTCAAAATTCACAACATTGCATGTATCACTAAATTGTTTTGCATCAACCACCAGGTTTTCAATTATTTCATTTTTTATATATCCAAGCTCTTCTATACTATCAATTGAAAGATAAGTTCCCTCTGGGCAAAATCTCATTAATATTTTTTCGCTCACTGATCCCTTAAAAACACATATTGGAACCTTGATGCTCATCATTTCTGGAATCACAAGTGGAAAAAGATCATTCCTGCTGCTAAAAATTAAATATGGAGTAAAGCTCATATTAATCATTTTAAGATTTTTGAATATTTCATCTGTGGTTTTAGATTCTAAAAATTTATTGTTATTAGAAAATACTTGCTCATCATTATTAAGATATGTTCCTAAAGAAAAAAAATCATATTCTATGTTTTTTTTAGCTACATCATTAAATAAATCCCAGCCTTTTATTTTATCTATATAGCCAACATGCACCATGCATAACTTTTTTGTTGGATCTATTTCTGACTCATTATTAATTATATTTGGTTTTATCTTTACAAGATTCTTTCTCCCTTCAAATTGACCTAAATCAGCCATAGTAATAACAGTATCTCTAAAAAAAATATTGCATAACAACTTTGATCTTAAAAAAATATTTCCAAATGTTGGTTCAGAAACAATCATATTGATTTTTTTTGCTTTTGTTAGGGCAAGCAAAAACATAATGGCAATATCTCTTAAGAAAGAAAACTTATATATTGATGCTTGATAAAATATTAAATCCTTACTTTTAGCAACTCCAAGAAGGCGGAAATATTGGGTTAAATTAATATTTTTTATGTCAATTTTATCGACATGATATAAATTTTTCTTTAATACTTGGTAAACTCCTTCAGATATTTTTCCAGCTCCATACCTCCCGAAACTTCCAATTACTAGGGCTTTTTTTTGATCGCTCACTTAAATTGATTATATACTTAAATCTTGAAAAAGAACTTGCGTAATCTTGTATCTTGGCAAAAAACTATAATTAGATCGAAGTTTTCTATTTGAGATGATTGAACTATCTAAATAATCTTCATCTACGTAACTAATTTTTTTCTTTAACTCTTCAGGCATCTGCTCTATGACACTTCTCAAAGAAAATGATTCACCAAACGATAAGTTTAACTCTTCATTAGGCAGATTGTTATTAATAAAGAAGTCAATACAGTCAATAACGTCAATGATGTGAATATAATCACGTAATGAATTTCCATTATTATTTATTCTTATTTTTGCATTTCTGCTTGAGTGCAGTATTTTGTTAACTATCCCATTACCTGAAATTGTCTTTGGTAATTTTCCCCAAGGATTTGAAATGCGCAATGAAATAAAATTTAATTTCTCTTTATTAGTCTTCGACAGATAGTCCTCTATGACTAATTTCTCTTTTCTGTACAAATTGTCATTTTTAAGAGGTGAATTTTCATTTTTGATTGAATTATCGTCAGTTCCATATACAGCACAAGAAGACAAGAAAATAATTTTTTGAGGTTGTGGTTGGTTTGAGAAATGATCAATAATTTTTTTTGCTTGATAAATAAATTTATCAAAATCTTTTTTGTTTGATGCCATAGATGTTGCTGCAAAAACCACACAGTCAAAGCACTCGTTAATCAATGTTTCATCATAAAAAAATCTAACATGATTTTGGTGTTTTTTGTTTCTTGAAATTAATGAAACATTATATTTTTTTTTGTATTTTGAAATGAAATTCTCATAAATGTAGCCACTCCCAATGAAAAGTATTTTTTTCATTCTTTTATAATCTTTTTTAGATCAACTCCGGAAAGGTCATTGTTTAAATATTTTATTATCTCTTTTGATTTTTCATCACTTTCTGAGTTTTCATCTGATAGAAAAATACCTTCAACCCCTGAACTTACAAGCTTGCCTGTGCTAGATAACTTCTCCTCAATTTTTTCACCTTTTCTTATTCCTATAAACTCAATCTTAATCTCATTATCCTTTGGTTCTTGATATGTAAAAGATTTTCCATTCATCCTTATCATATGCTTGGCTAAATCTAAAATTTTTATTGCCTCTCCCATGTCTAAAACAAATATTTTTTTATTTAATTCAATTTGGGAGCACTTTAGTACTAAAGATACTGCTTCTGGTATAGTCATAAAATACCTAGTAGCATTTTTATCAGTCACAGTTACAGGGCCATTATTATTTATTTGTTCTTCAAAAATTGGTATGACTGAGCCGCTTGAGTGTAGAACATTTCCAAATCTAACAATATTTATCATTTGTTCTTTAGTTTCAAAATTCAATGCAATATTTTCACAATATTTTTTTGAAAGTCCCATAAAGTTTTCAGGCTCTACAGCTTTATCGGTAGAAATTAATATAAATCTCTCAAAATTATCTTTTAAGAATTCTAGAATGACTTTTGTCGCCATTATGTTATTTTTTAATCCTGCATGTTTATTTTTTTCTATGAGATTTACATGCTTATAGGCTGCTGCATGAAAAACATAATTAAATCTAATTCCACTTAAGTTCATAGAAAGCAGCTCAACATCCTTTACATCTTGCAAAATTGGTATCACTTCAACGTTAATTTTGCCTCTTTTCTTTAGATCTTCTAATTTTGAATAAATCGAAAATAGATTAAATTCACTTATATCAATTAGGTAAAGTCTTTTAATTTTTGAGAAGGCAAGCTGCATTGCTATCTCACCACCAATCGAGCCACCAGCACCTGTAACCAAGCAAATATCATTTTCGCTAAAATGGGTTTCAATTTTATTTATTCTTGAAAAGTTTTTTTCAATAAGATTTTCAATTTTATTCATCATTTCATTTACTTGAAGTTATGGCTTTTTCTAATCCTTTGCAGGCATTGAAATGATTATAGTTTAAAATATTTTTTTCAGCTTCCTTTATAATCTTTTCAACTTTAATTTGTTTGTCCAGTATACTCATTATTCTTTTTTCCCAAGCATCAATTTTATTTTCCTCTAAAAATCCTGTCTTCTTGTCTATTATAAGCTCGCCTGCTGCACCAGTATTTGGTGATGATATTACAACGGCTCCAGATGCCATTGCTTCATTTACGACTAAACCCCAACAATCAAAGGCTGTTGGGAATGCAAAAATTTTTATTGAAGAATAGAAATCTATAATTTTCTTATTATCTAGATGCCCATCATATTTATAATTAATATTAGCCTTTTCAAGACTCATTAAAAAATCATTTAAAAGTGGTCCAGTCCCACATATCCTTATGCTTATATCTCTATTCTTCGCTATTTTCGATAATACTTCAGCTAAAAATAATGGATTTTTTCTTTCTACAAGTTGCCCACAAAAACCTATATCAAAAGGTCGTTTGTCATGGGTGGATTGATTGTGAAATAATTCATTATCAATTGCCAAACAACTTCTAAAAATATTTCTTCTTGAGGCTCCATATTCAATCAATGAATCATCTGTCATTTTGCTTGGGGATACAAAGCCATTAGACCTTTTTACTACAACTTTCCTAAGAAAAATATTTATTTTAGATAGCTGGGCATCTGTTTTTAAAGTACTGTCTACAAAAATAAGGTGTTTTGTACCGGTAAAGTAAGCATATAGGAAAGATAAGAGCATTGTTGGTGTAAATCCACATGATACAACTACTTGTGGTTTAAGCTTGAAGAGTTCAAAAATAATCGAAGGTGAGAAATGAATTGTTCTCTCATGGCCAAAAAAAATACTTAAACCTTTTAAAAAAATATGTGGGTGTTCCAAGTCTATTCCCCAATCTCTATTTTTTTCTTTTTTTTGACAATAAAAAACTTTTAAATCTATGTTGTCAGTTTTTGATAGTGCATCGTAGACCACATTCCTGTATGGTGCTGGAGAATTTACAACAAATGCAGCTTTGATTTTATTCTTTTTTGAGAATGCCATTAATTACCTCTTCATAATTAGTCGTCATTGAGTCTATGGAGTATCTATTTTTAAGTAAAATTTTTGCATTATGTGCCATGCTATTTCTTATTCTATGTTTTTTTAATTGTTCAATTGCAGCAGTCCATTCCTTCCTTGAATTAAAATTAATTTGCAGCCCTTGAGTGTCGTTTTCTATTATTTCAGATGCACCTCCTTTCTTTGGCACTATAATGGGAACACCAGCATTCATAGCCTCTAAAATAGCTATTCCAAAGCCCTCACGCGAAGTTGGATGAACATATATATCATAGTTTTTAATATGTTTTGAAGCATTCGCAACATATCCCAAAAAATTGATGATTCTACTTGCTTTAAGTTTTGTTACTTTTTCTTCTAGCTCTTTTCTATAAGGGCCATCCCCAATTATATCTAATGTGATGTTTAAATTTTCTGAATACTTTCCAACACAGTTGATTAGTTTTTCTATTTCCATATCTTTTGTTAATCCTTTAATGCAAAGTAGCTTGAGGTGTTTTTTTCTTTTATGGTTTCTTCCATCTGTGTCAATTAAAGTGCCATTTGGTATTACGTGTATTTTTTTCTTATTTGCAAATAAAGGCTTCCTAATTTTTTTGACAAAATGACTAACAAAGATAAATCTATCAAAAAAAGATGAAGTGAAGTTTTCTATAATCTTTTTGGTAGAGGTTAAATCTGTGACTCCAACATAGGCCCTGATAATCTTCAAATTTGGATTTAGCATCTTAAGCAAAAATGCAAATATCTGGCACCTAAAAAAATGACATATAACTAATTTGACCTCATTTTTTTTTATGTATTTATTTATACAGAATAAATTATTTATAAAGCCTTTTTTCTCTGTATGATCTACAAATTGATTTTTATGGGAAGTTGAAGTTTTTGAATATATAAGAATTCTTGAATTATGATTTGTATTATTAACAAGCCCTAAACACTTATTGTACGTACCACCTCGTAAATCTGCCTCGGGGAGTAAAAAAACAATCACTTTTCTAAATTTTCCATGACTTAATTATATGTTTGTAAGAAAAATAAACATAAATATTAGATAGTAATATACCTACAGAATAGCCAATAGTAATATTTAAAAGGATATCCTTATGAGGAAATAATGCGGAGATGAGGATTGAAATAACTATTAAATATTTGCTTTTTGTTGTTATGCCAACCTGATTTTTAGCCCATAAACCTCTTGTAAAAGGCTCAAATACGCTGGCTGATGTTGTTGAAAGTAACAGAAAAAAGTTTATCCAAAAATAAGTATTTTCTGAATTAAAAAGAAACTTTAGGATTAAATCACCGAAAAAGAAAAATATTAGATTTCCAAGCACAAATAATGCTAAACAGATCGCAAAATTTTTGTAAACAACTTGATCCATATCTTCTATGCTGCTGCCAACCTGTCTTAACTGAGCATGCACATGAAGGGTTAAGGAGTTTAGTAATGATTGGCAGGATATCCCAATTTTCAGACCTACATCAAATATCCCATGCAAAACTGGACTTACACTAAATAGTATACTTCTTGCTATCAAGTATTGTGAGCCAGTTACAACATTGAAATGAAAAAAAGAAACTGAATTTAAGTACATTCCGAGCGCTTTAAGGTACTTAATTTTAGTTTTTTTGAAGTTTTTTAATTCAAGTAATTGATGGAAGAACATTATTAAAGGTGTAACAATGAATGCACACGAAGAGGCTAAAATAATTCCAGTAGTATCTATATTTGAATCTATCACTAAAAAAGTAAATAAATAAAATAAAAAAGTTTGAAAAAATGAATAGATATTACTGATATAAACTTTTTGCAGCCCCTCAAAAATGCTTTTATAAAGATTAAATTGCAAAGAGCCTGACAATATTACCAATGAAATGAAAAAATAATTTAAATTTAAATCTAGTCTAAGAATATTATTAGCAAATAAAAAACCAATCACATGTATAAGGACTATAGAAAATTGAATTAAGGTAAAACTTTTTTTAGCTCCAGAAATAAAATTTTCTATATCTCTTTGATTGCTTGTTTTAGCAATATTCTGAACTAGTTGCTTTGATAGTCCTAAATCTAAAAATGCTGCTATTCCAAGAAAAATCCAAATAACAGACCACTGACCATAGCCTAAAAGATCTATCTTGTTAATTATGAAAGGTATTGAAAGAATCGCTATTGCTGCACTAAAAATAGTATTAAATAGTCCTGTAATCCTACTTAGCAATACATTGCTTAATTTGATATCAACCACAACAATTTGGTGCCCAGGGCCGGACTTGAACCGGCACGAAGTTTCCTTCGAGGGATTTTAAGTCCCTTGTGTCTACCAATTTCACCACCTGGGCGTTATGACTCATCTGATATAGCTCTGCCCTTCAATTTCTCCCAATCTCTTTCAGGCCTGACTTGTAAATTTGTTTTCCATGCTCCTTCTAATGTATTTAACTCAATACCCAAGGATTCAGCATGCTTGATTATTGCCTGAATATCCTTAGGGAAGCAACTTCCGCCGAAACCAGGTTTACCATCAGGACCAGGAACTTGCATATGAGAGTGACCTATCCTTCCGTCTCTAACAAAACCTTCAATACAATCTTCCCAATCTGCGTTTGATTTAACTGATAAAAGCCTCATTTCATTTAAAAAAGATACTTTCAATGCAAAATATGTATTACACATGTATTTAATGAGTTCAGCTGATTCAAAATCAGTCTCAACAACAGAAATAGTTTTTCCAAATCTTTGTTTGTACAGATCAGCAACTAATGAAGTATTTTCTTTATCTCCGCCCAAAACATATCTTGTCTGACTTATAAAATCGAAACTAGCTGACCTTTCTGTTAAGAACTCAGGATTGAAAACTAATTTTAATCGAGGGTATTTATCTTGGAATTTTCTACTTGAGCCTGGAACTATTGTAGATCTCAACAAAAATATAGTATTGCTCCCATCTTTATATTCATTGTTAATATCACTTAAGCAGTTATCTAATATTTGTAAATTAATAAGTCCGTCCTTATCAGACGGTGTTGGTACTGAAATAAAAACAAAATCTGAATCATTTATTGTTTCTGTTAAAGAATGTGTAGCTTTGGCTAGGTCTTTGTCGAAGACTTTTATCTCATAATCTGCGCCTGTGCCTGGAGAAAATCCGAAGGTCACTGCACTGCCTACAAACCCTTTTCCTATGACTCCTATTTTCACTGAATTACTCATTTCAAAATTATAACTTGTTATAATCATTTAACCACTGACAAAACTCTCTTATCCCCTTTTTTAATGGATAATTTGGAGAAAAGGACAGGATTTTATTTGATTTCTTTATACAAGAGTGAGTAATTGGCTCTTCATTTATAGTTTCAACACAAATTGATGCTTTCATATTTAAACTCTCTTCAATATGATGAAGCACCTCCATTGTAGAAACTGGGCTGTTATTGCCTAAATTAAAAATCTCAAAATATTTGTAATTTTTTTTACTTATTTCTTTAAGCAAAAGAATTGAGCTATTGATGCCTGACACTATGTCTGAAATATGTGTCATATCTCTCATTGTATTGCCCTCATTAAAAAGAGTGATTTCTTTTTTATCTAAAATATTTTGAGCGAACCTATAATATGCCATATCAGGCCTGCCCAACTCGCCATATACTGTAAAAAATCTGAGTCCTATAAAATTTATATCATAAATATCGTGATATATTTTTGCTAAATTCTCATTGAATAGCTTTGTCTCGCCATAAAAGCTACTTGGTTTGTAAGTGGTTTCTTTTTCAGCAAAAGGCAGACTATTTATGTTTGAGTAGACAGAGCTGCTTGAAGCAAAAACTATATTTCTAATATTATGGTTTTTTGCTAGATCAAGGATGTTAAAAAAACCATTCATATTTGAAGCAATGTAGTTATTCTTATTGCTTGATTCTGATCTAACACCTGCTTGTGCTGCTAAATGAACAATAATATCAGCTGAATCTATCTGTTTGTAATCGATATTATTGATATCAGCTTTATAGAATTTAAATTTAGAAAATTTTTCTAGAATTTGCAGTCTGTATTCTTTAAGCTGAATGTCATAATAATCATTTAGATTATCAACGCCAACAACCTCAATATCATCTTCAAGCAATTTTTTGCTGACATGATATCCAATAAAGCCCGCACAACCTGTAATGAATATTTTCATATTATGGAGGCTGAGAACGGAATCGAACCGATGTTAACGGAGTTGCAGTCCGCTGCATGACCACTCTGCCACTCAGCCATTGCTATATTATAGTTATTTATTTAGATGCTTTCTTTTATTTATCTGTTCTTCAATCCAGTTGTATGTTTTTCTGATTCCTTCTTCCAATGACTGGGAATAATCCCAATTTAACTCCTTTCTAATCAAATCATTATTTGAATTTCTTCCCCTAACTCCAACAGGTGCATCCATTTTATGGTTTCTTACTACTTTTTTACCAGAGACTTTTTCAGCCTTATCAACGAGCTGATTTATTGTTACCATTTCCTCTGATCCAATATTTACTGGCCCCATGAAATCTGACTGCATAAGACGATAGGTAGCATCGATACATTCATCAATATATAAAAATGATCTTGTTTGCTTACCATCTCCCCAAACTTCTATTTCACCACCATCATCAGGAAGGAGTGCAACTTTTCTACAAATAGCAGCAGGAGCTTTTTCTTTGCCGCCTTCCCATGTCCCCTCAGGACCAAAAATATTATGGTATCTAGATACGCATACTGGAATGCCATAATTTCTGTTATAGGAGAGGTATAACCTTTCACTAAAAAGCTTTTCCCATCCATACTCTGAATCAGGATTTGCTGGATATGCTGAATCTTCTCTGCAGTCGGGATTATCAGGATCAAGTTGATTATGTTCTGGATACATGCAAGCGCTTCCACTATAAAAAATTTTGGACTTATTTGAATTGAATTGCTCATTCAGAGATCTTAAGCACTCTAAAACATTCAGGTTAATGGTTGCAGAATTATGCATAATGTCAGCATCATTTTCACCAGTAAAAATGTAACCTGCTCCACCCATATCAGCAGCAAACTGATAAATCTCATCAAAAAGCTCTAGCTTGTTAGTGGTTACTTTTTCATAAAAATTTATACCTGCTCCTTTGAATAAAAGTGTTTCCTTAACAAAATGAATATCTCTTAGATCGCCTCTTATAAATTCGTCTGCACCAGATGTGGCAAATTCAGGATACTTAAGATCAACACCTCTTACGTAGTATCCAAGTGATTTTAAATACTTAACCATATGCGAGCCAATAAACCCACCGGCGCCATAAACTAATGCTTTCTTCATATTGCCCTTATTTTAAGCTGAATATTTCAAGTTATGTGTTTTTTTTATAAATTAATACCTGTAATCTTCAGGCTTCATTGGACTATCTTCATCTAGAGATAAATACTTTCTTTGTTGCTGTGAGAGTTTAGTTATGACCCCACCAAAACCATTTACCATCAATGCGGCAACTTCCTCATCAAGCTTTCTTGGAAGAACCTCTACATATACATGTCTTTGATCCTTCTTTTTCTTCGCAAAACCGCCCTTAAATAACTGAATTTGTGCAAGCACTTGATTGCAAAATGATCCATCCATTACACGGCTTGGGTGGCCGGTTGCTAAAGCTAAATTTACTAACCTGCCTTCACCTAAAAGCAAAAGATAGTTACCCTCATCTCGAATTATTTTATGAACACCATCTTTAACTTTGTACCATTTATAGGATTTTAAATATTCAACATCAATTTCATTATCAAAATGCCCTATATTACATATAACACACCCAGATTTTAAGACGTCTATCATATATCTATCTAAAACATTTACATTACCTGTTGTTGTAACAACCAGATCATATTTTTTTAATAATTCTTCGTTGATATTTGAGCCATCTTTTGTAACTTCACCATCTAAATATGCTGAAACGACGGTATAACCATCAAAACATGCTTGCATAGCACAAATTGGGTCTGTTTCTGTAATATCCACTATCATTTTTTGTTGATTAAGTGCATCTGCTGAACCCTTTCCTACATCGCCATACCCAATTACTAAAGCTTTCTTGCCAGATAAAAGCATATCTGTCCCACGCTTAATAGCATCATCTAAACCATGTCTACATCCATACTTATTATCGTTTTTTGATTTCGTAATCGAGTCATTAACGTTAATAGCAGGCACCTTCAACTCACCTTTATTCAACATCTCTTTAAGTCTTTTTACGCCTGTCGTTGTTTCTTCTGATATGCCGTGTATATTTTCAAGCATCTTTGGATATTCTTTGTGAACTTTAACTGTTAAATCACCACCATCATCCAGAATCATATTGGCATCCCAAGGCTTGCCATCTTTATTAATTGTTTGATCAAGACACCATTCGTATTCTTCTTCTGTTTCACCCTTCCAGGCAAATACAGGAATGCCATTGGCAGCAATAGCTGCAGCAGCGTGATCTTGTGTGGAAAAAATATTACATGATGACCATCTAACTTCTGCTCCAAGATCAATCAAAGTTTCAATTAACACTGCTGTTTGGATGGTCATATGTATACACCCCATAATTTTTGCACCTTTAAGAGGCTGCTCAGCTTTATACTTTTCTCTCAATTGCATAAGCGCTGGCATTTCATCTTGTGCTAGCAAGATTTCTTGTCTACCAAACTCTGCAAGAGAAATATCTTTAACTTTGTAATCTTTAAAACTCATCATTGTTTTTATAATAACTATGCCTTTCAATATCATCTTCGTCAGTTTTGTCACCATACTGAACTTCTATGATTTTGCACTCATCATCAAAGGGATTAGTGATCTGGTGCCATTCATTTTTTTTAACGCTAAAGCTATCGTGTTTTTTTAAATGAAACTCTGTGACTTGTTCAGGGTTTTCTTTAGAGAAGTTAACAATACACTCCCCTTTTGAAATGAACCATATTTCATCTCTATGTAAGTGTTTTTGCAAGCTCATACCTTTGCCAGGAGCGACAATCAATTCTTTAAGCTTAACCTTATTATCAGTGAATAGATTATAGAACTTGCCCCATATTCTCTCTTCACTTTCATATTGCCATTCTTTAAGAATCCAGCTACTAGAGTTTTTCTTATCATCGCCTCCAACACTAAATTCAAAATTGATGCCTTCAACTTCCATTTCAGGAATATTATCCTTGCCTCTGTCCCCACCATTGCAGAATGTAATCTGAGCAACTGGATATTTATCTTTTATTTTAAGAAGTGCATTCATGGCGCTACCATTATCATCATCAGCAAAATCAATCACCTCATCTACACTCTTCAGGTTTTCAAGAATAGCTTTACGTTCTTCAAAAGGCATAAAAGCTTTTCCCTTTTTTGCTATTAGCCAATCATCGCTATTAAGAGCAATAATTAAGTAATTACCATATTTTTTAGCGGCATTGATATAACTAATATGGCCAGAATGGATGGGGTCAAAGCCTCCGCTAACTACTGATATTTTCATATATTTATTTTAACAGGATAGTTTAAAGTTTTTTTGATTCCTCCCAAGAAAAATCCTGGTCTTCTCTACCAAAATGACCATATGATGCTGTTTTTCTATAATTAGAGGTTAGCAATGCAAGGGATTGAATAATACCAGAAGGAGTAAGGTTAAAATTTTCGAGCACAACTTGTTCAATTTCCTGTATTGATTTCTTCTCTGATTCAAATGTATTGATGAAAATCGAGGTTGGCTCTGCCACACCAATGGCGTAGGATGCTTGTATTTCACAGTAATCACAAAGATCTGCTGCCACTAAAGATTTGGCAACTTGTCTCAAGGCGTAGGCTGCTGAACGATCAACTTTGGACGGATCTTTGCCAGAAAATGCTCCCCCACCATGACGCGCCATCCCGCCATAAGTATCAACAATGATTTTACGGCCTGTTAAACCACAATCGCCCACAGGACCACCTATTTCAAAACGACCGGCTGGGTTGATGAAAAATTTGGTTTTGTTATCAATGAGATCTTGCGGCATTGTTTTGTGGATGATTTCCTCTCGGATAAATTCACGCAGTTGTTCTAAAGATAGGTCTGGGTCGTGCTGGCTAGAAAAAACAATGGAATCAATTCTTTGCGGTTGGTAGTTATCATTGTATTCAACAGCCACTTGGGATTTGGCATCTGGCCTCAACCCAAGACTTCTGTCTTGACGCAAAGCTTCATGTTTGCGTGTCAGTTGATGAGCCAAAGCAATGGGTAGCGGCATTAACTCTGGAGTTTCCCGACAAGCGTAGCCAAACATAATCCCTTGATCACCTGATCCTAACTGTTTCCCTTGAACAATCCCTTCGCTTATGTCTTGGCTTTGCTCTGAAATATAGTTGGTAAATGCAAAAGAATCATAGCTAAAACCAAGTGCTTCATGATCGTAGCCGATGTCTTTGACCACACTGCGGGCAATCTGTTCATAATCAATCTCAGCAGTGGTAGTAATTTCGCCTCCCAAGATAACATTGTTGTTTTTGACCATGGTTTCGCATGCCACGCGTGAGTTTTTGTCTTGGGCAAGACAAGCATCCAATATAGCATCAGAAATTTGATCACAGATTTTATCGGGATGGCCAGCTGATACTGATTCAGACGTAAAAATATAAGACATTACAAACCCTCAATCGAAATGCCATCCAATGCCATGGAGTCACTGATGAGCTTGTCCATGATTTGATCGATCTCTTCATCGGTTAAGCTTTTGTCTGTTGCTTGAAATTTAAACCGAAAGCCAAGTTTTAAGAGGTTTAATTTTTTGTTTTGAAAGAAATCGAAAATAAAACTTTCTGTCAGGAGGTCATAATTCTCTGTGGCGGCATTAACTAGTTCTGTCAAGGTGCCAACTTTCTCTAGATCACTCAAGCTGTAAGATAAATCACGATAGGAGGCAGGGAAATCTGATGTTAGTGCAAACTGATTGTCTGGTAGTTTGAGGTCATCTATGATCAATTCGCAGGCAAAGACCGGTGTTTTGACCTTGGTATCAATGGTCTCATTGCTGATCTTGCCCAGACCACCAATTTTTCTGCCATTAATTATTAAGGTTTCATAAAAATCGTAGCCACGCTTGTCAGCTAACTCATAAATTGGTTGTACTTTTAACATGTCAACAAAAATACTATTGACCAAACCCTTGAGATAACCATAATCAAGCTGAGCATTGAACTCTTTAGCATTTTTATTGACGCGACCCGCAATGGCCAGAGCAAAACGTCGTTCAGTACCAGAAGTTTTATATATATCTGAAAACTCAAAAAACTTGATAGAATCTTTTTGCCTATTTTGGTTGTAGGCAATATTAGTTCTAATTGAATTCATCAAACAGGTACGCAATATGGCACGTTGTTTATCCAAGGGATTATCAACAGAAATGGCATCCTTACCTTCAAAATCTGTAAAAGGGTTGTTAATTACTTCGAAGCAACCTTGATTGA
>MDTC01105223.1_pt1 | contig 22444 bp, 26 predicted proteins | sample 811181 | NCBI WGS metagenome assembly MDTC01 (sample SAMN05326644, study PRJNA326480) | marine metagenome | isolation source: seawater | place: Pacific Ocean: North | collected 2011 | reverse complement strand
TTTATTAGGAGTTATGTTAAAACCTGTGACGGTCAGTTCGACCGCTGTTTTAGGATGTAATCCTGACTACATTGAAGCTATAGCATTTTCTTGGCTAGCCTATATGAGATATTCAGGTAAAACAGTAAGAATTACTTCCAATACAGGCCACCAAGCAATGGTTCTCGGTGCCGTTTACGGGTAGTCAGAAGCACTCCGGCTTACTAAACGGAAAAGGAAGAACCACATCCACATGTAGTCGATGCATTCGGATTTCTTATAACGAACTGAGATCCCTCTATTCCTTCAGAATAATCGATTTCTGCTCCAGACAAATATTGAAAGCTCATGGGATCAATTAATAACTTTACCCCGTTCTTTGTAACCACTGTATCACCATCTTTTTCTGATTCATCAAAAGTGAACCCATATTGAAACCCAGAACATCCGCCCCCTTGAATGAACACCCGAAGCATTAGTTCGCTTTGACTATTTTCCTCAGCGATTAAATCTTTCACTTTCAAAGCAGCAGACTCTGAAAAAATTATCGGCAGCTCTTCAACTATGTCAGTCATAAAAATATCCTCTTATTTATACTTAGCTTTTTCACGCCCTTTTAAACTAGTCTTCATCTCAGTATCTGAGTCGATAATCCTAACTAATTTACCGTTAACTTCAGCGCCCATAGCCATCTCGATTAAACCGTAATAAACATCGCCCTCAATTCTTGCCGTAGGGCCTAACTCGACATAATCAGACGAATATACATCTCCCTTTACAATTCCCGAAATTATCACACTGGGTACTTTTACATGGCCCTCAATGGTTCCTGAATCACTCACCGATAAAGTTGCCGGACTGTCTTCATCCGACACAACATTGCCCTTGATTAATCCGTCAATGTGTAGACCCTCTGAAAATCTGATTTCACCTAAAACACGTGCCCGTTTTCCAACCAAAGAGTCGACCTTTGATGTTTTAGGCCTACGATTTTTTATTGATTTAAGATTCATTGCCACCTAGTTTACTACAGTGAGCCAATCATAAACATTTTTTTCCCCTACCGCTCTTCCGCGATTATCAGATAGTGAAACCTCGATTTGTAAAGGCGTTATCTTTTCTGGTAGCTTGAACGTTCCTTCAAAAAGGTGGAAATGTTTAAATTTAAATTTCATATTCTTCCTACCCGACTCAGCTAACTCTTCATGAGAATACACAATTTTATTTCCATTAGAAACACCCAGTAACTCAAATTTTAATCGTCCTTCGGCAAATTTGTGCTGTTTATTTATGTAGGTAAGTACGATTTTATATTCAAATCGGCTCTCACCTCGTAATTGTTTAATTTTGACCCCCTTTACGCGTGGACCTTTATCTACTTTTGAGGATCTTACTATAGCCCTATAAAATTCAAGCTCGCCCTGCAACTGTGAAATTTTTTTTTCACTATCGACTAATGCCAGATGATTATCCGCTCGGATTTTTTTTTCAGCATCTCCAGATTTTCTCAATCTTGCGATATCTAAATAAAGACGTTTATTTTCTTTTTCCAAATCTGCCACCACTCTCAAAAGATTTTGGTAATCCTGGTTGTGCGCAACGATATTAGACAGATATTTCCAGGAGCCAAAGTCTACAATCAACGCAGTCAACAAGCATGTTGATACACCAAAAAGCAATAAATAAATAGATTTTTTTAATGGATTGTGGGGCCTAATAATAAGCTTCATGATTGCTAGCAAACAAACGGAGTTAATTTATGTACAGATTTACTGAATAAAGTTTACCATAACTTTCACACTATCGGGTATTATAATCAAAATTGTCAACATTTACTAAGTTATGGAACCGTATCTGCTATATTTACTTCTCAAGTCTCTGCATATAATTTTCATGGTAGCCTGGTTTGCTGGTCTTTTTTATTTGCCAAGATTATTCGTATATCATTGTGATACATTTGGACCTAACGGCGAGATATCCGATAAACTTGGCAACGAACGATTTAAACTTATGGAACGCAGGTTGTTTAAGCAAATTACAACGCCGGCCGCGATTTTAACATTAGTTAGTGGTGTTTTACTTATTGTAATTCAAGGATTTCCATGGCTGGTTGAAAACAAATGGATGCACTATAAAATAGCGATGGTAATCGGCCTCGTAGGCTATCATTTCTACATCGGATATTACGCTTACCTTTTCAATATTGAAGAAAATAAGAAATCTCGAAATTTTTTTAGAATTATAAACGAATTGCCAGTTGTTGCACTTATCGTGATTATACTACTCGCAATAATCAAACCTAGTCTAGTCATATAATTGGTCCCTATAAATGAGAATTTATAATGTCTAATAACACGTCTTCCATCCTAGTAATTAGCGGACATGACCCAAGTGGTGCTGGTATTCAAGCTGACATCGAAACAATCGTGATTAATAAATGTCATGCTATAACAATCTTGACATGTATTACTGCCCAAAATACCGCCTCGGTAAATTTTGTCAAACCAATTTCTCGAGAAGATTTCAAAACTAAACTTAGTACAATACTTGAAGAGTTTAAACCAAAGGTAATCAAGATAGGGCTTATCCCCAATCTTGAACTGTGTGAAGAGATTGATCATTTTATCCAGAAAATTAAATATAAAATTGAGATCATCGTTGATCCTATAATCTTGGCTGGGTCTGGAAGTAACCTGATAGAAGAAACGCAGTCCGCCGGTCTAAAGAAATTTCTATTGGCTAAGACAACGCTTTTAACACCTAATCGATTTGAACTTTTTGAATTAACCCAAACCGATAACTTTGTAGCATCTGTAGAATGTCTATTCACTTTAGGAGTTAAAAATATTTTAGCCACGGATTTAGTTGATGATCAGCACGTCATTACCAGCGCTTTAGCCTCTAAAGAAAACGGTCAAATAACTTATTATAGTCATCCACGTATTTCAGGAAAGTTTCACGGGAGCGGATGTACTTTAGCAAGCGCTATTGCATGCGGTTTAGCGAAAAATAAAAATTTGAATCTATCAGTGCTCGAAGCTATTCATTTTGCGAATAAGACTATAGCTAACGCTTATGACTTAGGGATTGCACAAAGAATTCCTAATAGGAGCGCTGAACAATAAAAATGACCGAACCATTTCCGTTCAACGGCATTTATGCTATCACACCTCCATTTGAAGAGGACGAACTTGTCTATTTGGGCAAAATTGAAGAAACTGTAAGCGCACAGGTAGCAGCGTTACAAATCAGAGAAAAAAAATTTCTGCAAACCCCAAAGTTCATGAAATTACTTAAATCTATTAGGGACTTATGCTTTGACTATAAAATTAAATTAGTCATCAATGATAATGTAGAAATTGCGAAACAGTTGAATTGCGGGGTACATTTAGGAAGAGATGACCCAAGTCTAAAAAAAGCTCGCTGGGAAATGGGTAACAATGCGATAATAGGCGTATCATGTTACAACTCTCCTTCAAAAGCTTTTAAATTTGCAGAGTTAGGAGCCAGTTACGTAGCACTAGGTTCTTTTTTTCACTCAACAACAAAGCCAAATGCAATAAATTGTAGTGTTTCTGAGTTACAGAAGCTTAACGGAAAGTTGAATGTTCCAATTGTTGCGATTGGTGGAATTACTAACACCAATGCTAAAATAATGTTCCAAAACGGAGCAAATTTAATAGCGGTTTCGAATTATATTTATAATTCCAAAAGCCCATATGAAAAAATAAAGACTCTTCAATCAATCGAAAACGAGGCAAATTAAATGGAAAAAGAATTACTTTTTAAAAAAGCCCAAAAAGTTATGCCAGGTGGGGTAAGTTCTCCTGTCCGGTCTTTTAAAAGTGTTGGGGGAATTCCACCTTTCATATCCAAAGGGCATGGTGCAATTTTGACAGATAGTGAAAACAACAAATATATCGATTTTGTGGGTAGTTACGGTCCTGCAATTCTTGGGCATTGTAATTCTGCTGTCACCGAAGCAATCAAAAAACAAAGTGAAAAAGGTCTTTGTTTTGGGGCTCCATCCGAGCTAGAAACTGAACTTGCGAAGCTAATTATCGATGCTATAGACAGCGTTGAGAAAGTAAGATTCACGAACTCGGGTACAGAGGCGGCCTTGACAGGAATCAGACTAGCTAGGGGATATACTAATAGAACAAAAGTTATCAAATTCGAAGGTTGCTATCACGGACATGTTGACTCGCTCCTTGTCAAATCAGGCTCAGGTGCTCTAACACTTGGGATTGCCGCCAGCAAAGGAATTCCAAGGGAAACTGTAGCTCCAACAATCACACTTGAATTTAACAATAAAACAAAATTAATTGAGGCATTTAAAAAATATGGGGAAGACATTGCCGCTATATTTGTAGAGCCGATAGCAGGCAATATGGGCTGTATTCCAGCATCGTCTGATTTTTTAGAAACTGCGAAAAATCTCGCAGAAGAATACGGTAGTCTTCTTGTATTCGATGAAGTGATGACCGGGTTTAGAGTAGCAAAAGGTAGTGCACAAAAAATTTATAATATACAACCAGATCTTACGCTTCTAGGTAAAATTATTGGAGGTGGCTTGCCAGTTGGTGCAGTAGGTGGTCGTTCTGAAATTATGGATATGTTGGCCCCGAGCGGCCCGGTTTATCAAGCTGGCACGCTTTCTGGAAACCCGATATCGATGGCTGCAGGGATCGCAACCCTGAGCGAACTAAAATCGAATGATTTTTATGAAACTTTATCGTACTTAACAGAAAAATTAACAAATGGGTTTAGAGTGATCGCTAAACAATACAATGTTCCCTTAGTCTGCAACCATGTTTGCGGAATGTTCGGGTTATTTTTTTCTGACAGTGAAAGTATAAACTGCTTGCAAGACGTAGAAAAATCTAATGTAGAAACATTCAAAAGATTTTTTCATTTAATGCTAGCCAACGGGATCAATTTTGCTCCATCCCCTTTTGAGGCAGCATTTGTCTCAATTGCACATGACGAAAAGATCATTAAGCAAACTTTAGCAAAAGCAGAATTAATTTTTTCCAGATTGGGGTAGTGTGGCTACAATTGGCCTTCCTGAAATAAGCCTACTTTAAGATCTTTTCCTTCGTAAATTTTCTTACCGTCGATTTCCATATCGCCGTCTGCGATTCCAACAGTCAAAGAACGTGATACTATTCTCTTTATGTTAACTACATATCTCACTAAGCTAGCATCAGGTGTAACCTGCCCGGTAAATTGTACATTTTGACTCCCCAAAGCTCTACCTCTACCAAGTCCCCCTTTCCAAGCTAGGAAAAAACCTACTAATTGCCACATCGCGTCCAAACCTAGACAACCAGGCATTACAGGATCGTTATCAAAGTGACAATCAAAAAACCAAAGGTCAGATCTTATGTCTAACTCAGCTACAATAACACCTCTTTTATAGGATCCCAGATCATCTTCGATTAAGGTTATGCGATCAAACATCAGCATTGGTGGTAAAGGAAGTTGAGCGTTACCGGGACCGAATAGGTCTCCGTTACCACAGTCAATGAGCTCTTGATAGGAAAAAGAGTTAGACCGCCTTCCATTCTTCACAATAGGAGCTTCAGGATTCAGCACATCATTATTTATTTTCATTTTAATCTATCTCGTATTCAGAAATTTTCAAAAACTTGCTCTTAAGATATCGTTATTAGATAAAGAGGGTATCATCTTTCGGACTTTCTTAACTGCAAGTGGATCTATTTCAGCCATTATAAACCCCTCATTGCGTCCACCATCCGCTAAGATTTCCCCCCATGGACTTACTATCAAGGAATGGCCAAAAGTCTTCCTACCCCAAGTTCTTACCCCACATTGCGAAGGAGCAAATATAAAACTACCAGATTCGATGGCTCTCGCCCTCACTAGCACTTCCCAGTGAGCCTCACCCGTTTTATAAGTAAAAGCAGAGGGTATCGTAATAAAAAAAGCACCTGCTTGGGCCAATAGTCTATACAAATGACTAAACCTTAGATCATAACAAACCGTGAGCCCAAGCTTTCCCCATGGTAAATCCGAAACAACAAGTCTGTCACCTCGCTGCACATAATCAGATTCTCGATATGTCTGACCATCCTTAATGTTCACATCGAACAAGTGGATTTTATCGTAATAATCAACCACTTCACCAGCTGGAGATAAAATAACACTTCGATTTCTAACGGTTTTATGGCCATCAAGAACAGGGATTGAACCCACTAAAAGCCAAACCTTATTTTTACGGGCTAGTTCTTTAGCGTGGGACAAAACGTAATGGTCTTTCCAAATGAACTGATCCGAAACATACTCATAATCATTTTTAAACAATACACTGTAAAACTCTGGCAGACATATAAGATCGGATCCGGCTTTCGCAGCCGCAAATACTAACTCTGATATCTTATTTAAATTATCTTGCAATATTTCTCCAGCACAATTCTGAACGCAAGCGACTCTAAATTTCGCCATAATAAAATCCCTCAAACTAGCCTTTTGTTAGAAACAACAATCCCATCTAAGTCACAGTAGATATAATAACCAGGCTTAATTAAGACATCCGCTATTCGCAATTCAACATCTCGGCGACCAGCTCCATCTTTTTTACTTTTTCTAGGAATCGAACCTAACGCCTTACAGCCTATATCAACTAATTTAATCTCATGTATGTCCCTCACGCAGCCATAAATAACAATACCAGCCCATCCATTAGATTCGGCTAAGGTTGCTAGATTACCTCCTAAAAGTGCAGTCTGAAACGACGCTCCTCCGTCTACGACGAGAACGGAACCATCTACTTTTTTATTCAGTATTTCCCTCACTAATGCATTGTCAGAGTTAACTTGCAAAGTTTCGACAAAGCCTTCAAAAATAGCCCGCCCTCCATAATCATTAAAAGACAACGAAATAACTTTGACGGCTGGAAATTTATCAACGATATCTGATGTATAGTTCATTAAGATAGCTTGTTATTTTTTTGAGCGGCGCCAACGCTTTATTTGCTTCTGCTCGATTCTACTGATCGCCAAAGAATTAGAGGCAACATCTTTGGTTATGGTCGAACCGGCTGCTACCGTAGAACCTGTATCAATCTTTAAAGGCGCAACTAGTTCAGTATTCGAGCCTATGAACACATTGTCCCCAATAATTGTTTTATGTTTAGTAAGGCCATCATAGTTGCAGGTAATTGTTCCAGCTCCAATATTCACATTAGAACCGATTTTAGCATCGCCCAAATAAGATAAATGATTAGCTTTGCTATGACTACCAATTGTCGAGCTTTTTATTTCCACAAAATTACCTACCGAAACGTTATCATCTAAGATAGTTGACGGTCTAATTCGAGCGAATGGTCCTATACGACAAGAATCACCAATTTTTGCATTCTCAATCATGCAATTTGGTTCAATTTTTACGTGATTTGATATGTGAGAATTTGAAATAACCGAATTGGGGCCAATGTGAACATTATCCCCTAAAGATACATCACCCTCAATTATTACATTGCAATCAATAACCACTCCAGATCCTACTTCTAGTGACCCCCTTATATCTACACGCATTGGGTCGATTATCCTGACACCGGATTTCATTAACTGCGCGATTCGCTCATTTTGGTAAATTCGTTCTGCTTTCGCTAGTTGCGACATATCATTTATACCTACAATCTGATCTTCACTTTCGAGTTTGATAGCATCAACTTCTTTACCATCTCCGATAGCAATAGAGACGCAGTCAGTTAAATAGTATTCTTTCTGTTTGTTTGAGTTTCTAATTAACGGTATATATAATTTTAATAAGGAACCGGCTATCGCAATGAAACCTGTATTACATTCTTTGAGCGACTCTTGTCCCGTTTTTAAGTCGACCGACTCTATAATTTTAGTTATTTTATTTTCTTCGCGAATTATCCGTCCATATCCATCTGGCACTTTTATATCCGCTGTCAATATTGTTAATTTTTGATTCTTTCCCTGCCTGCGTATCATATCTTTCAAAGTCTCAATCGATATAAGAGGGATGTCAGCATACATTATCAATACAATGTCTGAGTCATTTATATACGGTAAAGCTTTTGCTACAGCGTGGCCCGTTCCAAGTGGTTCATCTTGATGCACCCACTCCAACGGACCAAAATTGGTTTTATTTATTTCATCTACCAAGTCTTCGCCGTAGATAATTATTGGTGGCGCATCAGAAATTAAGGTTGCTTTTTCAATGACATGTGACAGGATGGGTTTGCCGCCCACGGTATGTAATACCTTGGGTGTATCTGATAACATTCGTTTGCCCTTGCCCCCAGCCAAAACGATTACCTTGACCGTTGGGTCTTTCGCACATCCTATAGAAACCTCTTCAGGCATGCCATATACTCCAAACTTTTTATCTTCCAGCTTTTTTTCTTAACCTCTGGATTGTCTTTATTTGCGCAACCGTCTCCGCAAGTTCAGCTCTCGCTTTCGCATAATTCATGGAACTTCCTTCACTTTTCAAAGCTTCTTCTGCCTGCAATTTCGCCTGATTAGCTGCTTCCTCATCTAAGTCTTCTGCCCTCATCGCTGTATCCGAAAGCACTGTCACAACATTCGGCTGAATTTCGATTAAACCGCCAGAAACATAATATGATTTTTCTTCGCCATCAGTTTGCACTCTGACTTCTCCAGGACCTAACAGCGACACCATAGGAGTATGCCCAGGAGCTACCCCTATTTCACCCTCAACAGCAGGAGCGAATAACATAGTCGCTTTACCCGAGAATATTTCTTTTTCAGCACTGACAATCTCTACAATCATTTTTAAGATAACTCTAATTATTAAACGGTTTCAGCTTTCTCTGCTACTTCATCAATTGAGCCCACCATATAAAAAGCTTGCTCCGGTTTATCATCATGAACCCCATCCACTATTTCTTGAAAGCCTCTAATTGTATCTTTTAGAGAAACATACTTACCGGGACTTCCAGTGAAGACTTCAGCAACAAAGAAAGGTTGTGATAAAAATCGTTGGATCTTACGTGCTCTAGCAACAGACAATTTATCTTCCTCTGAGAGTTCGTCCATTCCCAAAATGGCAATAATGTCCCTAAGTTCTTTATAGCGTTGAAGAGTATTTTGGACCGCTCTTGCCGTATCATAATGTTCTTGACCAACAACCAATGGATCAAGTTGTCTAGAGGTGGAATCCAAAGGATCTACAGCAGGATATATTCCCAATTCTGCTATTTGTCTCGATAATACAACCGTGGCGTCTAGGTGAGCAAAAGTCGTAGCCGGTGAAGGATCGGTCAGATCATCAGCTGGAACATAGACAGCTTGAATGGAAGTTATTGAGCCCTCTTTTGTAGAGGTTATCCTTTCTTGCAGACGCCCCATTTCCTCAGCTAACGTAGGTTGATAGCCAACCGCTGAAGGCATCCTTCCTAGTAGTGCTGACACCTCTACGCCGGCAAGCGTGTATCTGTAAATATTGTCTACAAATAAGAGGACGTCCCTACCCTCATCTCTAAATTTTTCGGCCATAGTCAACCCAGTCAGTGCGACCCTTAATCGGTTCCCTGGGGGCTCATTCATCTGCCCATACACGAGCGAGACTTTATCCAAAACATTTGATTCTCTCATTTCATGATAAAAGTCATTACCCTCTCTCGTTCTTTCACCCACACCGGTAAAAACGGAATATCCACTATGCTCGATCGCAATGTTTCGAATCAGCTCCATCATATTTACTGTTTTACCAACTCCAGCTCCTCCGAAAAGCCCGACTTTACCCCCCTTTGCAAAAGGGCATATCAAGTCTATAACTTTTATTCCTGTCTCGAGCAATTCTGTAGCAGGAGATAAATCAACGAATTTGGGCGCCTCTCTGTGAATCACCATTCTATCGTCTTCTCCTATGGGGCCTTTCTCATCTATAGGATCACCCAAAACATTCATAATTCGGCCTAGAGTTTTTTCGCCCACAGGCACTGTTATTCCTTGACCAGTATTGTTTACAACAATCCCTCTCTTTAAGCCATCGGTAGAGCCAAGTGCTATTGCCCTAACAACCCCATCTCCTAGTTGTTGCTGGACCTCCAAAGTTACCTCAGTCGATTCTAATTTCAAAGCGTCGTAGACTTTTGGGACGGAATCAGTAGGAAATTTGACATCAACCACCGCACCAATAACTTGTACTATTTCTCCAGAGTTCATTATGTTGCCTTTATATAATTTATTTAACTAAATCGGATGCATGCTATTTAGACAGCACTAGCACCCCCCACAATTTCAGAAAGCTCTTGCGTAATAGCAGCTTGTCTTGCCTTGTTATAAACTAACTCTAATTCTTCAATGAGTTTGCCCGCATTATCGGACGCAGCCTTCATCGCAACCATTCTCGCTGCCTGCTCGCAGGCAATATTTTCTACAACTGCCTGATAAACTAATGACTCGATATACCTAGTAAATAATGTATCTAAAACCTCACTTGCCTCAGGCTCATAAATATAATCCCAATGATAGTCGAATTCTTCGGCACTATCAGCTTGTAAAGGTAAAAGCTGCTCTATTTTAGGACCTTGGGTCATCCGGTTAACAAAATTATTATAACCCATAAAAACTTGATCCAATTCCTTCGAAACGAATGAATCAATCATGATTTTAACAGAACCTATGAGATCCTCAGAAGTTGGAGTATCTCCTAATTGTGAAATCTTTCCGATAATTGATCCCCCGATTTTGGAAAAAAAACTAATTCCTTTATTACCTATTAAAACAAGCTTAATATTGACATTTTCTTTTTCCCAGTCTTCAAAGGTTCTTAGTGCCAACCGAAATAAGTTAGCATTAAGCCCTCCGCATAGGCCACGATCTGTGGTGACCAAAATAACCCCAATGTTTTTTCTCGCGCGGTTTTCTAGGAATGGATGGCGATATTCAGTTTTTGCTTTCGCGACATGCGCGATAACATTTCTAATTTTATCCGCATAGGGACGCGCTGCTCCCATTCGTTCTTGGGCACGTCGCATTTTACTGGCCGCCACCATTTCCATCGCTTTAGTAATTTTTTGAGTGTTTTTTACACTTGAAATTTTTGTTCTTATTTCTTTACCGGCTGCCATTTTTTATCTCTATAGTTACCAAGAACCTGTTTTCTTAAACTCTTCTAGAATTTTAGTTAGTTTAGATTCTAGTTCTTCATTGTAGTCGCCTTCTGAATCAATCATCTTTAGTTCGTCTGTATAATTAGAACTAATAAAATCTTGGAGGGCCGATTCAAATGAGTCAATACTATCTTTTTCGACATCGTCCAAATAACCTTTTTCCACAGCAAACAAGCTGATCGCCATCATTCCAACTGACATTGGCGTATATTGCCGTTGCTTCATCAGCTCCATGACACGCTGTCCTCTCTCTAACTGTTTTCTAGTTGCCTCATCCAAATCAGAGGCAAACTGAGCAAATGCAGCTAATTCTCGATACTGCGCCAGTGCGAGCCGAATCCCACCTCCAAGCTTTTTGATTATTTTAGTTTGAGCTGCGCCTCCAACACGACTAACAGAAAGGCCAGCATTGATAGCAGGCCTAAATCCAGAATTAAATAAATCTGTCTCAAGATAGATCTGGCCATCGGTAATTGAAATAACGTTCGTTGGAACGAACGCAGAAACGTCCCCTGCTTGAGTCTCAATAATCGGTAATGCGGTCAAGGAGCCCGTCTTATTTTTAACTTTACCATTGGTTATTTTTTCGATATGGTCGGAGTTAACCCGCGACGCTCGTTCAAGTAAACGTGAGTGAAGGTAAAATACATCTCCTGGATAAGCCTCACGACCAGGAGGCCTTTTAAGCAAAAGAGAAACCTGTCTATAGGCCATAGCTTGTTTAGTAAGATCGTCATACACTATCAATGCATCTTCCCCAATATCCCTAAAATATTCCCCCATGGTGCACCCTGAGTAGGGGGCAATATATTGCATAGCCGCCGAATCTGAGGCCGTGGCCGCTACAACAATCGTATGCTCCATAGCGCCATGTTCTTCAAGTTTTTTGATTACTGTGTTCACTGATGAAGCTTTTTGGCCAATCGCGACATAAATACATTTAATGCCTGAATTTTTTTGGTTTATGATTGCATCAATTGCAACCGCTGTCTTACCCGTTTGACGGTCTCCGATTATAAGCTCTCTTTGACCTCTACCTACAGGCACCATCGCATCTATGGATTTAAGACCTGTTTGTACTGGCTGACTAACAGACTGACGTTCAATTACGCCAGGGGCAATTTTTTCTATCGGCTCTGAGCCTGACGCTTTTATTTCGCCTTTCCCATCTATAGGATTTCCTAACGCATCAACAACTCTTCCTAGCAAACCCTCTCCTACTGGAACTTCTAAGATTCTCCCTGTACATTTACAGATGTCGCCTTGAGACAAAGATTCATACTGACCCAGAATAACCGCCCCAACTGAATCTTGTTCTAGATTTAATGCCAAACCATATAAATTATTTGGAAATTCAATCATTTCACCCTGCATGACATTGCTTAGCCCATGGATACGTGCAATACCATCCGCTAAACTAACAATTGTCCCCTCGGTTTTTACCTCTGTATCAACACCAAAACCCTCGATTTTCTTTTTTAATAGACCGCTTATTTCATTTGCTGATATACTCATTTCAATTCCTATATTTAATTAATGGTTACTGATTAGGCTGTGCAATTTGCTCATAACATTATTATCTAAGCCAGAGCCTTAGCGAACGCCTTTAAACGCCCTTCCATAGAAAGATCAATAACCGAATCTCCAATTTTTATAATCACTCCACCAATTACGGAAGATTCGGTTATAACTTTTAACTCACATTTTTTGCCAAATTTAGTAGTCAACTTTTCTTGTATTAGCTGCTTTTGTTCATCGCTTAGAGGGAATCTGGTAAAAACATTAGCGGTGATTACGCCTTTAGCCTCACGCACCAGCTGCTCAAATAAAATTTTGACGTTGCCTACTGCATTTATTCTTTTATTTTCTACTATCACCCTGATAAAATTTTTCTGCTCTACTGAAAGCGCTTTATAAATTTCACTAATAAAGTCAATCAAAAAATCACTAAGATCTAAACCGTCAGTCATCGCCCCAAGCTCTACAGACTTAAAATTTGGGCTCTCAATAACTTTACTAAACAGGTCTATAAATTTTTCCCACTCATCAAGCTCACCTCTACTACTAGCTATCTCGAAAATAGCATTAGTGTAAGGCCTCGCTATAGTCTTGGTCTCTAGCATCAGAGCCTCTCTGTTAACTCATCGAGATATGATTGATGAGCATTCGCGTCAACTTCTTTCATTAAAATTGTCTCGGCACCATTTAAAACAAGAACAGCTATTTCCCGCCGCAACTCCTCCCTCGCGGCATTTTTCTCCTGCTCAATTTCGGATACAGCATTTATCCTAATTTTCTCAGCCTCTTCCCTAGCATCCGCCTTAGCGATCTCTACTATTTCATCCGCTCGTTTCTGCGCACTCATTATAAAGGTTTGAGCATTATCTTTTGCCTCGGTTAATAACTTTTCAACCTCTTTTTCTGCATTCATCAATTTTTCTTGGCCTTTTTCGCCTGCGGCTAGTCCATCAGCAATAGTTGAGGCTCTTTCTTCCAAAGCGCTGATAAGTGGAGGCCAAACAAATTTTACGCAAAACCATACAAAAATACCAAAGGAAATAGCTTGCCCTAACAGAGTCAAATTAATGTTCATCGATTTCGAACCTCTTCACTTTTTCTAGATTTAACCAACTTGGCCCAAGAAAGGATTTGCAAACATTAATAGGGCCGCAAATGCTATCGAAATAATTGGCACGGCATCTGTCAAACCTAACATTAAAAACATCCTGGCTTGAAGCATAGGTACAAGCTCAGGTTGTCTAGCAGCGCCCTCAAGAAATTTACTGCCTAAAATTCCGATACCTACTCCCGCTCCAAGGGCACCCAAGCCAATCATAATCCCTGCCGCAAGTGCTGAAAATGCTACGATCTGTTCCATAAATAATCTCCTAAAGTAAAAAAATAAAATTCGTTTCAAAATCTAATGCGACTCATGGGATTGTCCCAAATATACTATGGTCAGCATCATGAAAATATAAGCCTGTAAGGTTACAACTAAAATGTGGAAAATTGCCCAAGGTACTGAAAGTAAAAATTGCAAATAAAATGGTACAAGAGCAGCTATGAGAACGAACACTAATTCTCCCGCAAACATATTGCCAAATAACCTTAGTGATAAAGATAAAGGTTTCGCAATTAAAGAAACCAACTCTAGTACCAAGTTAACTGGTAAGAGCATCTTTCCAAAAGGGTGAAAAGCTAATTCTCCAAAAAAACCACCTATGCCCTTTACTTTAATTGAATAAAAGATCATAAGGGCGAAAACAGATAAAGACATTCCAAAAGTCGCGTTAACGTCGGTCGTTGGTACTATTTTCATATACTCGATTCCAGCTAGATAGCTGGCATGCGGTATAAAATCTACGGGAACAAGATCAAGAAGGTTCATAAGCACTATCCAGACGAAGATAGTCAAAGCTAAAGGTGCGATTAGCTTGTTGTTACCGTGAAAAGCATCTTTTACGCTGCCTGAAACCATCTCAACTATCAACTCTACAAATAATTGAGTTTTGCTTGGTCTAGCAATCGAGACCTTTCCCGCAATCCACCTAAAAAAACAACAGAAGATAATTCCACAACTTACAGACCAAAACATGGTATCCACATTTAAAGCCATAAAACCCATGTCTTTGGCTTCCGCAGCCGATTGGGCAAATCCCAACTCGCCTGAATGTTTAACTCCATAGGTTAAATTTTGTATGTGATGGCTTATATATTCAGCTGGTGTTTGTCCGGCCATTACTCATTATCCTAAATATATTGTCAATAATGCTTGAGATTATTCGATAAATTATTAAAACATCGAAGATTCAATATCACTGCAAAAAAAGTTGCCGACACGTTTGCTACCAAAAATGCCGCAATCATCACAATGAAGTCTATTTTGAAAACCAAAAGAGAAGTCAAAATAATAGACAATATAAACAAAAATCTCAAAGCTGTTTTTATAAACAAGTTAATCTTTAATGTTTCTAATTTTCCCAAAAAATTGTTAGCCTTGAAGCTTCTTGAAAAATACCAATTTGGTATACCCCAAGCAAATGCGCCTGCCAAAACAGCAACACCCAAATAATCGCCCCAAAGCATTTCTACTGCAATCGAGGAAACCAACGCAAAACCGAGATTCATAATAATTATTGCTTCAATCAAGGTAACTGCTTTCTTTTTCACCAATATTCCCATAAATAATTAGAAAATCTCGATAATTCAATGAATTCCGAGTTTTTCATTATCGATAAGTTTCATGCGCTGATAGTTTCAAAGCTTAATTAAATTCAAGGCTGTTATGATATCGAAAAGTTGGCGTCGCCGCTAGTGAATAATTAAACAAAAATTTATTTAGTACGGTGCGAGTCGGATGAAGATTTCAATTGGGAGACCGTCGGCACTTTATTAGCAATCCATCTAATTCATTATAATCGGAAAAATTAATCACTATCTTGCCACTACCCTTTCTACCGACAGAAAGCGAAACTTTTGACTGAAAATAGTCCGATAACTCACGCTCTATTAACTCTAGATCAGTATTTTTTTTAACTACATCTCTTTTTCTATCGGCTTTTTGACCGCTTTTGAAGTTACTAATTACTGATTCTACCTGTCTCACACTCATGCTTTCTGCAATGATTTTGTGCGCATAATGTATAACCATATTGTCATCGAGCCCTAACAAAGCCCTTGCATGACCCATCTCTAACATATTTTGGGCTATCATAGATTTCACTTCTGAAGGTAACCCCAATAATCTAATAAGATTCGAAACAGAAGCTCTCGATCGCCCAACGGCTTTCGCGATATCGTCATGACTCATTTCAAATTCTTTAACTAATCTATCCAAAGCCGCTGCTTCCTCTATTGCAGTTAAATCCTCTCGTTGAATATTCTCTATCAAAGCTAAACTCATTGCTTCTCTATCACTTGCCTCTTCAATAATTACAGAAACAAATTTTAGGCCAGCTAACTTGGCTGCACGCAATCTCCGCTCTCCGGCCAAAATTTCGAAAAAACCTCCCGGCGAGGGCCTTACGACAATGGGTTGTATCAATCCTTGAGCTTTAATTGAATCAGCTAACTCTTGTAATTTTTCCTGGTTAAATGCTTTCCTAGGTTGATACTGACCAGCGCGCAAAAGCTCTATCTTGACCTTTTTTAAAGAACTATTGTCATTATCTATTTTGTTGACTTCTGCATTATCTCCCTGACCTAATAGTGCATCCAGACCACGACCCAATCGTTTTTTTACCATAATTCCAAACCTCGCAAATTATCAAATTTCCTTTCTCATTAATTCACCAGCCAAAGCCAAATACGCTATTGCTCCGGTGGAGGTCTTGTCATACAAAATTATGGGTTGTCCATGACTAGGGGCCTCGGCTAATCTAACATTTCTTGGTATTATTGTGTTGTAAACCTTATCCCCAAAATAATCTGTCAGCTGTTTTGAAACTTCATTTGCCAAATTGTTTCTAGAATCAAACATCGTTCTCAGCAGACCCTCAACATCAAGCTTTGGATTTAAAACGTTTTTAATTTTATCAATCGTCTCTAACAAAGCTGACAGCCCTTCTAAAGCGTAATATTCACATTGAGTGGGTATGACAACCGAATCAGCCGCGACCAAAGCATTTACAGTAAGCATGTTTAACGAAGGAGGACAATCGATAATAATATAAGCATATCTATCTCGTATTTTTTCTATTTCCTTACGTAACTGTGTCTCTCTGTTTGAAATATTTAGTAGACCTACCTCCGCTCCGGTTAGATCTGAATTACTTGGAAGCAAATCATATTTTGTATTTTCTAGGGATAATGTAGCTTCTTCTATCGACTTTTCTCCCATTAACACATCATAAGTTGAGACAGAAAGATCTTTTTTATCTATTCCACTCCCCATGGTGGCATTTCCTTGCGGATCCAAGTCAATAAGCAAGGCCTTTCTTTTTGTAGCAGCCAAGCTGGCAGACAAATTAACACTAGTAGTTGTTTTGCCTACCCCACCCTTTTGATTAGTAATCGCCAGAACTTTTCCCAATTAAATTATCCTATTTTAATAATTGTTTTTGATAACATCTAAAATTAACTAAGACCCTCCTATCAAAAGGAGAATTTTTAATATTGTAAATACGTGGATCACCAATTTTGTCCAAGAATTTTAATTCCCCATGAGTTAACTGAGACTTCATCAAATATACTTCAGCCCCATAATCTACAAAAGCTTTAGAAGCGTCAACAAAACTTTCAATTTCACCGAAAGCCCTTGAAACTAATGTAAATTCTGTAGTGTTTTGAAAGATAGCATCTTTCCATGATAAATCCTGAATTCGATTATTGATAGGTGAAAAATTACTTATTTCCAGCTCGATCCTCATTTGATTCAAAAATCGGTATCTTTTGGATAACGGCTCAACAGCAAAAATTCTACTTTCGGGAAGTGTAATAGCTAAAATTAAGCCTGGCAAACCACATCCGGAACCAACATCAATAATAGACCTCTTAGCTTCAAAAAAGGAAACAACTGACAAACAATCAAGAACATGTTCTTTCAAGAATAAAGTCGAATCTTTTGCCCCTGTCAAATTCGTGTATGTATTCCATTTGAGGACCCGATCTGAAAAAATTTGAAGCTTCTTTATCTGATCTTTTGACAAAATTTGCTCATATTTTTTGAAGGCTTCTTCAACCATCGTTTAAATGATGAGCCATAATTTGAAACAACAAATCACGTTGTAAGCGACTTTTCAGATTTTTTTAGATAAACGTTCAGCAGTGAAATCGCAACAGGCGTTATTCCAGAGATTCTTGCTGCTTGTGTTAAGGTTTCAGGCTGATACTCTATAAACTTTTGAAGGGCTTCATTTGAAAGACCTTTAACTGAGTTATAATTAAAATCACTCGGTATAAAGACTTCTTTCCGAGTCGCAGTTTGGGCAATTTCTTTTTTTTGTCTTTCTATATAACCCGAGTAAAGAGAATCTATTTCAACCTGTTGAATAACCGAATCGGGGTAATCAGCGTCAGAGAACTTAAAAATGTTGTCAAGTTTTTTTATTGTCATTTTAGGTCTAATCAACAATTCTTTCAATGATTTACAGTGTTTTAGACTCTCACCGGTTTCTTTCAAAAATTTTTCACCACTTTCTGAATTCGGACTGATCTTAATAGTTGCTAGCTGACCCTCCAGTTTTTTTATCAATTTATTTTTTATAACAAATGCATCCCATTGTTCTTCTTTAATTAACCCAAATTCACGTGCTAAATGCGAGAGTCGCCTATCAGCATTATCTTCCCGCAGGATAAGTCTATATTCCGCCCTGCTGGTGAACATCCGGTAGGGTTCCGCGGTACCCCTAGACACTAGGTCATCAATTAATACTCCAATATATGCATCACTTCTTTTTGGTACCCAAAGTTCTTTGGACTGCATTCTCAACGAAGAGTTGATCCCGGCGACTATCCCCTGCGCTGCCGCTTCTTCGTACCCCGTAGTACCGTTAATCTGGCCTGCAAGAAACAAATTTTTCAATACTTTTGACTCTAAGGTAGAGTTAAGCTGCCTGGGATCAAAAAAATCGTACTCTATCGCGTACCCGGGCCTCGTAATAATCGCCCTCTCGAACCCGCGAATGCTCCTTACCAACTTATACTGGATATCAAATGGTAAGCTAGTAGATATGCCATTTGGATACAACTCACTTGAGTCTAACCCTTCAGGTTCAACAAATATTTGGTGTGCTTTTCGTTCAGTAAATCTCATCACCTTATCTTCGATTGATGGGCAATAGCGAGGCCCTTTCGTTTTAATAGTACCGTTATACATTGGTGACAGCTCGATAGAATCTTGAATTATTTTATGAGTTTCCTCGTTTGTGTGTGTCACATGGCAGGAGACCTGAGGCAAACAGTTCTTTTCGCCACTAAAAGAAAATGAGGGTCGGTGGGCATCCCCACCCTGTTCTTCTATCTTTGAAAAGTCAACAGAAAACATATCAATTCGTGGAGGTGTGCCTGTTTTTAATCTTCCAACTTTTAATCCTAGTTTTTCCAAATTGTTGGATAAACCGAGAGAAGGAAGTTCACTAGCTCTTCCGCCTCCGAATTTAGATTGACCAACATGAATTAGTCCATTTAAAAACGTTCCAACTGTAAGGATCACCACTTTTGAGGGTATTTTAACGTCCAACTGAGTAATCACACCTAATAAACTATCTCGTTCAATCCAAAGATCTTTTACCTGTTGCTGCATAACAGTTATATTTGGTTCTTTGGAAAGAATTGCTTGTATCTGTTTTTTATATTGTTCCCTATCAATCTGAGCTCTCGTCGCTCTCACTGCAGGTCCCTTGCTCGAATTCAGAGTTTTAAAATGAATTCCAGATTGATCCGCTGCAACTGCCATCGCGCCGCCAAGTGCATCGATTTCTTTAACTAGATGACCTTTACCTATCCCACCAATCGATGGATTGCAAGAAAGTTGCCCAATAGCATCGAGGCTTTGGGTAAGGAGCAAGGTTTTTGTACCCATCCGACCACTAGCCAGAGCTGCCTCGGTTCCAGCATGCCCCCCACCAACTACTATTGTATCGAAGTCTTCAAAATCAAATATCATTTAAGCACCTTATTTATGGCAAAATTCACCTATTTCCAAATCTAAGAAGATTAATTTCAAGTAGCAGGCTATTTGCCGTTCTTTCCCGATATTTTATAATATATACTTTAGACAGATCTACATATTTCAATTATTTGTGAATGGAGTAAGTTACTTGGAAAAGCTGATTGAAGCTAAAAATCTTAAAAAAAATTTCGAAAAAATCAAGGCAGTTGACGATATAACCATAGACTTAAATCAAGGAGAAGTTTTAGGGTTTTTAGGTCCAAATGGAGCGGGAAAATCAACAACAATGAAGATGGTTACAGGTTTTCTTAAACCGTCCTCAGGTCAGATAAAGCTAAATGGCGTGAACATATCAGAGAAACCTAACATAGCAAAATTAAACCTAGGGTATTTACCTGAAGGAGCACCCGCATACGGAGAAATGACACCATTCAGTTATCTTAAATTTATCGCGCAAGTCAGAAAACTAGGCAAAAACAAAGTATCAAAAGTTCACGAAATAATCGAACGAATAAACCTCGCTGGCGTTATGAATCAACCGATAGAAACACTATCCAAAGGTTATAAAAGAAGGGTGGGGCTCGCACAAGCAATAATCCACGATCCGAAAATTTTAATTATGGACGAGCCGACCGATGGACTAGATCCGAATCAAAAATTTGAAATCAGAAAACTTATTCGAGAGATGGCCCCCAGGAAAGCAATTATCATAAGCACACATATCCTTGAAGAAGTCGACGCAATTTGCACTCAGACTCTAATCATTAATCGGGGGCGTGTCGTTTTTACAGGTACCCCAAGGGGACTCTCTAGTCTTTCAGAATTTCATAACGCACTTACTTTAATTATGTTGCGAGATGACGCCGAAAAATTTAAGAAAGAGACTAAAGATCTATTGGGACCTGATAATTTAAACGAAGAACTCAGAGGCAACGAAGCTAAACTAACTTATACTTTAGAAGGTAGTAAACTAAAAGAAAGTGAAATAAAAAATTTATTAAGTCAGCTTAATATTACACCAAAGCAATATTATTTAGAAAAGGGTAAACTCGAACAAATCTTTCGGAAATTAACTCATTAAATTATTAATATGACCATTATCTACGCTATTATTAAAAGGGAATTACTTTCCTACTTTTCAACCCCGGTTGCTTATGTTTTTTTAGTAATATTTATAGTGATGAACAGCCTTTGTACTTTTTATCTAGGCGACATCCTTCAAAGAGGACAGGCGGATTTAGTTCCTTTTTTTGAATTCCATCCATGGCTATACATGCTATTAGTTCCAGCTCTATCCATGAGGCTTTGGTCAGAAGAGCGGAAGTCAGGAACTATTGAAGTACTTTTAACCCTCCCTATAACGACACTACACGCTGTCTTAGGAAAATTCTTGGCTGCTTGGTGTTTTTCGGGCATGGCACTTTTAGCGACTTTTCCAATCCCTCTAACGGTTAACTACTTAGGAAATCCGGATAACTTTATAATTTTAATTGGTTACTTTGGAAGTTTTCTAATGGCTGGAGGATTTTTGGCAATTGGTTCATGCGTTTCGTCTATCACTCAGAACCAAATAATTGCATTCGTTTTAAGTTTTGTTATCTGTTTTTTGTTCAATATGAGTGGCTTCCCGATCGTTCTCGACTTTTTCAGCACTTGGGCGCCTCAAGCCGTCTTAGAAGCAGTAAGTTCGTTTAGTTTTATAACTCATTTCAAAACAATTTCAAAAGGCGTTTTAGATTTGCGAGACATAATTTTTTTTGGATCACTGATCGTTAGCTTTATTTTCATTAATTGTATTTTAGTCGAGTTAAAGAGAAATAATTAAAATGGCTTCTTCATCAGACCTGAATCAATATTTAAAAATTATCCTAACCTTTATACTTTTTTTATGTATAAACATTATAGGTAACAAGTCTGCAATAGGCTATCGATTAGATTTGACACAAGACAAAATTTACACATTATCGAAGGGGACGGTAAACATAATTGATAGTTTAAAAGAACCCTTGAAGATTACCTTCTATCGTTCCTCCAAACTTTTTTCAGGATATCCCGATCTTGAGAGTCATGGAAACTTAGTTAGAGATATGCTTTACGAATATCAAGCCCTAAATCCGAAAATGATTTCTATTGCAGAGATAGAGCCCGAGCCATTCTCAGAACAAGAAGATTTAGCTGAAAAGGATGGTGTCGGCAAAATTTCTTTGGGTAATGGCCAAGCTGGTTATATGGGTATCGTATTTAACACCCAAACGGAGATTAAAACAACAATACCAATTTTAAATCCAAAAGAGCAAAATTCGGTTGAATATGACCTATCGAGGGCTATCTATAACTTAATCAACCCCGAGATTAAAACTGTCGGACTTATGTCAGGCCTGCCGATAATGGGAGTTTCTAGAAACGGAGAAGATGCATCAAAAAACCGATGGGCAATTTATAATTTATTGACAAACAACTTTAACACAAGACTCGTAAGTTTGGACTCCGAAAATATTCCAAATGATATAGAGGTATTGCTTGCCATACACCCAAAAGGGATAGGTAAGAAAACGCAAGAAGCTATTTCAGATTTTGTACTTCAAGGCAGAAAACTCGTTCTGTTCTCAGATCCACTTGCTGAAACTGATCCAGTAACTCCCGACCCATCTCAACCCAATATTTTACCAAACCTAGAGTCAAATCCAGTTGTGTTACTTGATAGCCTTGGGGTCTCA
>MDTC01109649.1_pt1 | contig 22452 bp, 21 predicted proteins | sample 811181 | NCBI WGS metagenome assembly MDTC01 (sample SAMN05326644, study PRJNA326480) | marine metagenome | isolation source: seawater | place: Pacific Ocean: North | collected 2011 | reverse complement strand
GCGTGCTTCCACAGGCGCACGGTCGCCAGGTTGAGGTTGGCGTGCACTCCGGCGTCGGTCCGCGCGGTGACCGCATAGGCGCCGACCCGGCGTCCGAGCGCCGCTTCCAGCCGGTCCAGCAGGGCGCCGCCCGCGGTCGGGTGGTCGGGCTGGGGCCACACGCCGTGGAAGGGGGCGCCGTCGTAGGCGAAGGCGAGGAGCAGGTGATCCGGTTCGACGCGGGCCAGGTCAGCCTCGGCGGTGGCGCGGGTGGGGTCCGAAGCGACGCTCGTAGGTGGCGAGGAGCGTGGCGGCGAGCGGATCGCCGACCTGGACCAGCGCGGTGATCAGCTCGGCGAGGGGGGCACGGGCACCGGGAATGCCGTCTGCGACGAGCTCGGGCAGGGCGAGCCCGGGCAGTCCGGCGGCGAGCAGCTGGTCCGGCCGGGCCTCGGGGGTGCGGGCGGGCTCGGACCCGTCGGGCCACGCGATGTGCCAGTCCATGGCGATCTCGACGCCGGAGCGCACGGTGGCGGTGACGCGCAGCTCCCCGTCGGGCACCAGGGTCCGGGGGGCAGCCCACAGCACCTGCCCCCAGAACGTGCGCCGACCGGGGCCGGTGTCCAGGGTCACACCCGGGGCGAGGTCGGCGGCGAACCAGACCAGGACGCCGCGGCAGACTCCGGCCCGGACTGGGAGGGAAGCTTCGACCTGGACTTCTTCGGGGAGGTCCGGGGGCGTCAGGGTGGCGAGCGGCGCCGGGGGACCGGCGAGGGCGTCCGTCGGAACGTGCAGGGTCCAGGGCACGTGCAGGGCTCGGGCGAGGGCGGGGGAGAGGTCGACGCCGAGCAGCGGGTGGGACCAGCGATCGAGGGCGGGGACGGGCACGTCGGCGAGGGCGGCCGCGTGCCACTGCACCCGGGCGGGGAGGAAGCGGGTGCGCTCGGTGGCGAAGCCCCCGGCGGCGGTGACCGCGCGGCGCATGGCGGCATCGGGGAGCAGGCGACCCACGAAGTCGGCGAGCACCACGTCGACGGGCTCGGGCGGCACCGTGGCGAGGTCCGCCGCGACCACCTCCACCACGTCATCGACCCCGGCTCGCGCCACGATCTCCCGGGCCAGCTCGACCACGTCGGCGGACTCCACCGCGATCACCCGACCGGCCCCCGCCCGCGCCGCCCACACCGCCATGGTGCCCAGCCCGGTGCCTGCGTCCAGCACGGTGTCGCCCTGCCGAATCATCGCTTCGATCGCACGCTTCCATGCGCTGACCCGCCAGGGGTCCGCCAGGAGCTGCAGGTGGTAGTCGAGCCCGGCGTGCTGACCGTCGACCCGCTCGCTCACAGGAAGCGCTGGGGGGCGAGCCAGTGGGGCAGCGGGGACGTTCCCGTGAGCATGCCCTCCGCGACGTCCCGACCCGCGGCCAGGGCGAGCGAGGCGCCGAAGCCCTGGAAGCCCGTGCACACGACGATCGTGGGGTCGCCGGGGAAGGGTCCGGTGATGGGCAGGCCGTCGCAGGTGGCGGTGAGGATCCGCGCCCAGGCGTGGGTCGGAGCGCCGTCGGCGAGCAGGTGCGACCGGGCGAACCCGACGATCTTGTCGACGACCACCTGGCGCGGCTGCTCGACGGTCTCCTGCACTTCCATGTGCTGGGTCGCCCAGCGACAGCCGGAGACGAGCACGTGCTCCTGCTCGGCGCGCCAGGAGACGTAGCCGTACTGGGCGCGACCGGGGGCGACCCGCGGGTGGCTGGGGATGCGGATGGCGTGCTCGCGGACGGGGACGAGCTTGTCCTGCAGCCAGGGGAGCACGCCGACCGCGCCGATGCCGCCGGTGATGACCACGGCGTCCGCGCGCACCGTGCCGCGGGAGGTGCGGATGAGGTGACCCTGGGCGTCCTGGGCCAGGCGCTGGGCCTCGGTGTGGCTGGCGATGACGACGCCCGCGGTCCGGACCCGGCGAGCCAGGTTCAGGACGAGCTGGTGGGTGTCGACGCCGCCCTCGCCCAGCACGCGCATGCCCCCGGTGAACCCCTCCCCGCCGATCGCTGCGCAGGTGTCGGCGGCGTCGAGGCGCTCGACCTGCTTGCCCAGGGCGGCGAGGGCGGCGGAGCTCCGATCCAGCTCCCCCAGCTCGCGCTCGTCGATGGCGGCGTGCACGCAAGGCTCCACCTCGCCGACCAGGGCCTCCACCCGCTGCAGGCTGCGGTCCGACAGGTCGTAGAGCTGACGGGTGCGGGCCTCGCCGATCGCCTCGACCAGGCGCCACGGGTGCTCGGGCAGCCCCCCGGTGAGCACGCCCGGGTCGCGCGCCACGGTGCCCTCCCCGGGCCGGGCACGACCCTCCAGGACCAGCACGCTCGCGGCCTTGCTGCGCAGGCGCCGGGCGATCTCGAGACCCGCCAGTCCCCCGCCGATCACGCACACGTCGACGTGAGCGGGGAGGGGTACGAGATCTTCTCGGGACGGCTCGGACCAGGGTGGTCGGTCAGGCAGGAGGTCGTCGGGAGCACGCATGGCCCGATCCTACTGCACGGCCGCCTCGACCCAGTCCCGCGCCGCCTGGGAGACGGTCGGGTCGCGGTGGCCGACCAGCTTGCGCACCCGGTGGTCGATGGCGGGGCCGCGGAGCGGGGACAGCGCGGTCAGCGCGGCGACCACCTGGTCCACGGGTCGGGCGCGGCGCCAGAACATCCAGCCGGGGCTGCCGGCGCCGTCCAGGATCGACAGCAGCGGCCCGACGTCGGCCTCCGGGTGAATGGCGAGCAGGGCTGCGAGCTCCTTCGCGTGCTCCGCGATCAGGTCCGGGCGAGCCATGCGGCGCACCTCGGCGGAGACGTCCATCCGCCCGACCTCGCCGGTGGGCTCGGTCTCGAGGAAGCGCACCTGCTGGTAGAGCGGGTGCTCGTTCGGGGGCAGGCGGGTGCGGGCCTCGAACATCGGCCGCACGACCTCGTTGGCGAACGCGGCCATGTCGGCCTCGCCGAGCACGTCCAGCAGGGCGCCGAGGCGGGAGGACACCTCGATGGTGAACGGGCGACCATCCGCGTCATAGCTGCATACCTGGCGAAGCAGTGCCCGCAGGTCGCCCTCGATCTCGCCGGCCTCGCGCAGGTCCAGGTGGTCCACCGCGCGGCCGAGGTCGTCGTCGTGCTTGTCGAAGCGCAGGGAGATCACCGGCTTCTTGCCGCCGATCAGCTCCATGAGCGTCAGGCCGAGGGCATACACGTCACCCTTGGGGGTGTCCTCGCCGTCGTAGCGCTCGGGCGCCATGTAGCCGCGGGAGCCGGGCACGAAGGCGGCGGAGTGGGCCTCGCGGTCGTCGAAGCTGGCCTTGGCCACCCCGAAGTCGACGACCTTCACCCCACCCTCGATGTCGATCATCAGGTTTCCGGGCTTGATGTCCCGGTGGATGATCCGCATGGGGCGGTTGTCGGAGCCGGTCGGGGTGCTCCAGGCGGCGTCCAGGCCCAGCGCGGCCTTCATCACGACGGTCAGCGCGACCCGGATGGGCAGCGGTCCACCCTCGCGCAGCAGCTCCTCCGTGTTGGCGCCGCGCACGTACTCCATGATCACGGCCTGGCGGCCATTGACCTCGAGCACCGGCTCCACCCGGACCAGGTTGGGGTGGTCCAGCCGAGAGAGCATGCGGGCCTCGTCCCGGGCGCGCGACAGCAGGCTGGACTGGGAGGCTCGATCGAGATTCAGCACCTTGATCGCGTGCTCTGCGCCGTCTTCGCCGCGTGCGATGCACACGATCCCGACCGATCCCTTCGAGGGGATCTCCAACACGTCGTAGCTTGCGGTCGTTGCGTGCATCGCGCCCCAAGATTGCCTCGGATCCGAGCCGCTGTGCAGGGTGACGTGCCTCTTGCTTCGCACTTCCTACAGGTTCTGGACATTCGCGGCCGAAGTCGTCCGGTCGGCTACCGGGCTCGTGTCGCTGGCTGGCCATTCCTTCAGCAGGCGCTACCCACAGCCCACGGAGGCTCTCATGGCAGTGACCGAGCTCGACGACAGCACCTTCGCCGACGCGATCTCGGCCAGCACCATGGCGGTGGTGGACTTCCACGCCGGCTGGTGCGGGCCGTGCATCATGTTCAAGCCGAAGTTCAAGCGGATCAGCAACGACTACCCGGACGTGCAGTTCTTCATGGTGGACGGCGAGGCGGCCCCCGAGGCGCGCAAGACCGTCACCATCGACAACCTGCCGTTCTTCGCCATCTACAAGGACGGCGAGATGGTCGAGGGATTCTCCACGTCCAAGGAGGAGAACTTCCGCGAGGCCATCGTGCGCCACTTCGGAGAGGGCGCATGAAGGCCAGCACCATCCGCAAGCTCGCCACCGCCCACGATGTGGACGCCCTCGAGGAAGCGGCGTCCGCCCTCATCAACGAGGAGGCCCTGCCCTTCGAGGTCGACGGTGAGGACGACGGCGAGCGCCTGACCCACGTCAACCTCGCCCTGCGGGTCCGGCGCATGATCGACGCGGGCACCGACCCCAAGGAGGCGTTCCGCGACGTGCTCGGCCAGGTGCGCGACCTGCTGCAGAACGACTGACGTGCACGCGCTGCTGGACCGCCCGCTCTGGGTGTTCGACATGGACGGCACGCTCACGGTGCCGGCCCACGACTTCGCGGCGTTCAAGGCCAAGCATGGGCTGCCGGCCGACCGCGATCTCCTCGGGGCGACCCTGGCCCTGCCCGAGCCTCGGCGAAGGGAGGTGCTCGACGCCATCGACGTCTGGGAGGACGCCATCGCGCGGGCCGCGCAGGCCCAGGACGACGCCGTGGCCCTGCTGGATGCGCTGGTCGAGCAGGGTGCCCGCTGCGCCGTGCTCACCCGCAACTCCCGAGAAGGGGCGTTCATCACGCTGGAGGCGGCGGGGCTGCTCCCCTACTTCGTCGACCAGGACTTGATCCTCGGCCGTGACTGCGCCCTGGCCAAGCCCGCGCCGGACGGGGTGCTGGAGGTGCTGCGCCGCGCCGGCTCGACGCCCGCCGAGGCGGTCATGGTCGGTGACTGGGTCTTCGACGTGATGGCCGGCCGGAACGCGGGCACGGCGACCGTGCTGGTGGAGCGCCACGGCCCCGCACCCGAGGACTGGCGTTCGTGGTGCGATGTGCGCGTGGAGCGCCTGGACGTCCTGATCTCTTGAGTCCACCGCCTTCCGGTCCGATCCTGCAGGAGCCTCGCGACCGGATGGCCCTTGTTCCGATTCCTGCTGGACCTGCTCGACCGCATGGTGCCGCTCGCCGACCGCGCCGATCCGCGCGACTTCCAGCGCGGCCGTCTGCTGTTGCTCCTGGTCGTGGTGATGGTCCTGCCCATGCCGGTCTTCGTCGTGGCGCACCTGTTCTCCGGGAGTCTGGGACTGGCGGGACTCGCGGCGCTGTCGATGGCCCTCGAGATCGGGCTGCTTGTCGTCTACAGCCAGTTTGGCGGACGCCGGCCGCTGACCCAGGGCTTCCTGGCGTGGGGTGCGGTGGCGGTGCTCTACACGTCGGCGACCACCGGCGGGGTGGAGAGTCCGGTCGCCTCGACCCTCGTCATCCTGCCCATGCTGGCGTTCGTGCTGGTGTCGACCCGCGCGGGGCTGGTCTGGACCGCGGTGGCCGGCCTCGGCTTCGTCACCCTGGGCTTCGTGGACTGGCTCGACCTGCTCGACCACACCGGCTTCAGCTTCGTTGACCAGGAGCTGCTGGTCGTCGTCAGCCTCCTGGTGCTGCTCGGCTACGCGGTCGGCACCATCGCGTTCTTCGAGAGCATGGAGCGCAAGCGCAACGCGGAGGCGGTGGAGGCGCGGGAGCGTGCGGAGGCGGCAAGCCAGGCCAAGTCGGCGTTCCTGGCCAACATGAGCCATGAGCTGCGCACGCCCATGAACGGCGTGCTGGGGCTGGTGGAGACGATGCTGGCCGAGGGCCGGCTCGAGCCCGACCAGCAGGAGACCCTGCGCACGGTGCGTGAGTCGGGGCGCTCCCTGGTCGCGCTGCTGAACGACCTCCTCGACATCTCCCGGGTCGAGTCCGGACGCATGCAGCTCGAGCGGGCACCGGTGCACGCCGGGGTCGTCGCCCAGGACGTGGTCGCGCTGCTGGAACAGCGGGCCTCGACCGGGGTGACGCTTCGTGTACGTGCGGACAGCGACGTCGGCTGGGGGCTCGGCGACCCCGCGCGCCTGCGCCAGGTCGTGCTGAACCTCGTGGGGAACGCGCTGAAGTTCACCGAGGAGGGCGCCGTCGAGGTCGTCGTAGAACGGTCGGACGACGCGGTGGCGATCTTCGTCAGCGACACCGGGATCGGCATCCCGGACGACGTCCTTCCCACCCTGTTCGAAGCCTTTGTCCAGGCGGACGACTCGACGACGCGCCGCTTCGGCGGGAGCGGCCTCGGGCTCGCCATCACGCAGCGGCTCGTCCACCTGATGCACGGAGACATCACCGTGACCAGCGTGGTCGGTGAGGGGTCGACCTTCCGCGTGTCCGTACCGCTCCCGCGCTGCCCGCCGCCGACCCACGACGTCCGCCATGCAACCAAGGGCGATCTGCGTCCGGGCCTGCGCGTGCTCGTCGCCGAAGACAATGCGGTGAACCAGCTGGTCGTCCGGCGGATGCTCGACCAGCGTGGCGCGGTGGTTCGCATCGTCGCCGACGGCGAGCTCGCCCTGGCCGCCGTCGCCGAGGAGGAGCCGGACGTGGTGCTCATGGACGTGCACATGCCCAACCTCGATGGGCTGGCCGCGACCCGCGCCCTGCGCCAGCGGGGATTCGCCGGTCCGATCGTCGCCCTGACCGCCAGCGCGCTGCCCGAAGACCGCGACCAGGCCCGGGCGGCCGGCATGACGGGCTTCCTGGTGAAGCCGATCGACCCTGCCCAGCTGGAAGACGCGCTGGTTCGAGCGCAACAGGCGAGCGATCGACAGTCGACGGAGCGTGCTGCAGGGTGATCCCATGTCCTCCGGGCTACGCGGAGGATGGAGGATCCATGCGCTCGAGCTTCCTGGCCGTGCTCGCACTCACCGCCTGCGGCAATGGCGTGCCCACCGTGGGTGCGGTGACCATCGACCCCGCCTCGCCGCGGACGGATGAGCCCCTGACCGCCACCGCCACCGGCGTGTCCGATCCCGACGGTGACCCGGTGAGCCTGACCTGGGCGTGGACGGTGAACGGAAACGCCGTCGACGAGGACGGGGACACCCTGTCGGCCAGCGCCTTCGTGAAGGGCGATCAGGTGGTGGCCACGGTCGTGCCGGCGGACGAGGACGGCGAGGGCGATCCCGTCAGCAGCCAGCCGGTCACGGTGGTGAACTCCCCGCCGATCGTGATCAGCGCGACCATCGAGCCCGAAGCGCCGCGTTCGACCGAGACACTGGGCGTGGAGGCGTTCACCCGTGACCCCGACGACGACCCGGTGATCCTGCGCTACGCCTGGACGGTGGACGGCGCCGCGGCAGGCTCGGAGAGCTCTTTGCCGCCCCTCCATCCGCGGGGCTCGGTGATCGGCCTGACCCTCACCCCCGACGATGGCGAGTCGGTGGGCGAGGCGTACGCCGTGGACACCGTGACCGCAGGCAACGGCGTGCCTCCCGTGCCGGCGGCCCCGACCCTGACGGCGGACGAGGCGTGGGTGCCGTCCCCCCTGACCTGCACCGTGGACCCGGTCCTCGATCCGGATGGGGACGACGTCAACTACGTGATCGAGTTCGCGGTGGACGGCACGCCGGGCGACCGGGTGAGCTCCCTGGACGGCACCGCGAACGTCAGCCGCCTGGGCACGGCGCGCGGGGGCGAGTGGACCTGTCGCGCGCGCGCCAGGGACAGCGAGGGCGAGAGCAGCGAGTGGTCGCCGTGGAGCGAGCCGGTCGCGCAGGACTGCGTCGAGGAGGAGGTCACCCTCACCGCGTTCCGCACCGCCTCGCTCGCGTACTCGAACGGATATTGGTGGGAGGATGGCACCCTGCGGGCCTACGAATACCCCGATGCAGCCGCCACCGACGTCGTGGCCCTGCTCGCCTTCGACTTCGCCGAGCTGGGTCCCATCCAGGGGGTCAAGGAGGCCACCCTGGTCCTCGAGACCGTCAATCGCCTCGGCTCGCCGGAGCTCGTGCTCGTGCAGTTCGGCGAGGACGACTGGTACGTGAAGACCCCGCATCGGAGCCTGGAGCGCACCGGGGAGATCTCGCCGTCGCGGGGTGACTTCGTCCCCGGAGACGAGGCGCGGATCAACATCCGAATGGACGAGTGGACCGACGGTCCCAGCCCGGAGCGCCGCTACGTGACCGTGGGCGTCGACAACGTCGCCGACACCTACTCCTACGTCTACTTCAAGTCGCTCACCAATCCATCGACGGACGATCCGTACCTGGCGCTGACCGTGTGCAGGTGAGCGGGTGGCAGATCCCCACGTCATCGAGCGCCTGGACGGCTTCGATCGCCTGACGGTCACGCTGTACCGCCTCGGCCTGGCCCTCTCCGGGGTCGGGCTCCTCGCCGTCGTCACGCTGTACGGCCTGCGCGCCGCCGGGGTCTTCGTGTCCGGGGGCTGGCTCGATCCGCTGCTGCTCGCGATGGCCGCCGCGGTCGCCCTCTCCGCGGCGTGCGTGCACCTCTACGACAAGCGGATCCGATGGTTCATCGCCGGTTGTGCGCCAGCCGGCCTCGCGCTCCAGGCCGCCGGTCTCGCCGTGCCCGACCCCTCCTTCCTCGGCTGGCCGCTCCAGGTCGCCGGCGTCGGCGTGACGCTGATCAGCCTGTCCGCGCTCGCCTTCAAGGAGTGGTTCTGCTTCCGCATCCCCGGCCTGCGCCTGGTGCCCGTGTTCCTCGGGCTCGGCACGCTCGTCGTGCTGATCGACTGGCCGCTCGGAGTCGTGCTGCTGTGGGCGCCCGCGGGCGTGCTGGTGGTCCTGCTGACCATCGCCAAGGTCCGCATGCCGCTCACCCACGACATCGGCGATCGCTCGAAGTACCAGGTCTGAACGCAGGAGGCGCGGGTGGACCTGGCGGACATCGTCGCGACGTCGGAGGCGGTGTCCCAGACCCGCTCCCGCAAGGCCAAGGCGGACGCGCTGGCCGAGCTGGTCAGTCGGGTGCCCGAGGGCGAGCGGAGGATCGTCGTGCCCTGGCTCGCCGGTGAGCTGCGCCAGGGGCGGATCGGCGTGGGTCCGGCCACGGTGCGCGACGTCTGGGACACCCCGCCCGCGGCCGCGTCGAGCCTGACGGTCGTCGAGGTGGACGCCGCACTCACCCACATCGGGCAGATCTCCGGCGCCGGCAGCAAGGCGCGGCGTGAGGATGCGCTGCGAACCCTGCTCTCCCGCTGCACCCAGCCTGAGCAGACCTTCGTCCTGCCCCTGCTCATCGGCGAGCTCCGCCAGGGCGCGCTCGCCGGGGTGCTGGTCGAGGGCGTCGCGCTCGCAGCGGGGGTCGACGCCGGTGCAGTGCGCCGGGCCCACATGCTCTCGGGTGACCTCGCGCTGGTGGCGCTCGCGGCGCTCGAGGGCGGACAAACGGCACTCTCGGCCTTTCGCATCGAGCTGTTCCGCCCGGTGCAGCCCATGCTCGCCGACACCGCGGAGGATGTGGACGAGGCGCTGGGCAAGCTGGGGCTGGCCCGCCTGGACGTGAAGCTCGACGGGGCGCGGGTCCAGGTGCACAAGGACGGCGAGCGGGTCCGGGTGTTCACCCGCCAGCTCCGCGAGGTGACCGGGGCGGTGCCCGAGGTGGTCCAGGCCGTGCGCGCGCTGCCGGTCGACCGGGCGGTGGTCGACGGCGAGGCGATCGCGCTGCGACCCGACGGCTCGCCCCAACCGTTCCAGGTGACGATGAAGCGCTTCGGACGTCAGAAGGACGTGGCTGCGGCCCGGGCGCGCCTCCCCCTGACGCTGCAGCTCTTCGACGCCCTGCTGCTCGACGAGGAGCTCATCGACGCGAGCGAGCAGGAGCGCTTCGAGCGCCTCGGCGCCATCACCGGCGAGGCGCTGCTCATCGAGCACCTGCGCACCGACGACGTCGACCAGGCCCGGCGCTTCCTGCAGCGCGCGATCGACGTCGGCCACGAAGGGGTCATGGCCAAGGACCCCGCGTCCACCTACGAAGCCGGCCACCGAGGGAGCAGCTGGCTCAAGCTGAAGCCGGCGTTCACCCTCGATCTTGTCGTGCTCGGCGCCGAGTGGGGCAGCGGGCGGCGCAAGGGGTTCTTGTCGAACCTGCACCTGGGGGCCCGGGACGGCGAGGACTTCGTCATGCTCGGCAAGACCTTCAAGGGGCTCACCGACGAGACCCTCGCGTGGCAGACGGAGCAGCTGCTGGCGCGGGAGACCCACCGGGACGGGCACGCGGTCATGGTGCGCCCGGAGCTGGTGGTCGAGATCGCGTTCAACGAGGTCCAGCAGAGCCCGCGCTATCCGGCCGGGCTGGCGCTGCGCTTCGCCCGGGTGAAGGGGTATCGGCCGGACAAGTCGGCGGGGGAAGCGGACTCTCTGCAGACGGTCCGCGCGATCCACGAGGGTCGGCTGCGGCCGGTCGTGGCGTAGGACCGCGCTGGCGGAGGGCGTGGATGGCGGGGAGGGACCGAGAGGCCGCGGGGGCCGAAGCGCAGGCGCGGTGGTCGCAGCCTGGGCACGGCGATGAAGGCGATGGCAGCGGAGAGGAACGCCAGCACGAGCATGAGGAGGGAGGTGCTCGGGCCGGGGTGCAGCGCCGAGAGCATCGACGGGCCGTCCAGGTCCCAGGTCCGGATGCCGATGGCGGCGCTCGAGAGGGCCACCGTCGCCGGAAGAACTGGGAAGCACGCTAGGAATGCGGCTCCCCACGACTGCTTCGGCCCGGGCTCGAGGCCCAGCTCCAGGTGCTCGACGTCCTCGCTGGGGGGTCGCGCGCGAAAGTCGTGTTCCAACCCACGTTGCGCGATGATCATGACCAGGGCGAACGCCCCTGCGCCCGCGCTCATCAGGTTGACCGCCGCGGCGAGTTCCTCCAGCCACCAGGGGAGGACGAACCAGGAGAGCGACCCGAGCACCAGACCCGAGATGACCAGGCTCACCACCCACAGCACGGGCCAGAGCACCCACACGACCAGCATGCGTCCGCGGGCGCCGAGGGGCGGTGGGCTCCGGGTGGGTAGCGACATGCCGCCCGAGACAGGCACGCCGGGCCCCGGAGTCAAGAGGTGCTGGTCGACTTCTCCGGCTTGACCTTCCTGAGTCCACGGAGCTCGGCGACCGTAGGCGAACCGTCAGGGCGTACCTACTCCTCCTCCACCCCGGCGCGGGTCACGAGCCAGGTGCGGGTGCGGCGGGCCTCGGCGGTGATGCGGATCGTGTCCTCGTCGACGCGGTCGAAGGAGAGCACGAGCTGCCGGCTCATCGGGTTGACCAGGGTGTAGCTGCCGGCCTGGGGCGCGGGGTCGATCGCGCGCATCTCGACGCCGTCGATGGTCTGCTCCCAGGTGGCGGTGCCGTCGACGGTCCAGGTGCGGCTGCCGTCGATGACGATGCCACTGCCGAGAACACCAGGTTCGATGAGGGCGATCGTTCGATCAGAGCTGACGTCGAGGGTGTGGTCGGGGCCCTCCCAGGTCGCGTCGACCTCCACCCGGCGGCTCGCCTCGGCGGCGGACCAGGTGACGGTGGCGCCGCCGTTGACGGTGCCGATGCTGTTCGACAGGTCGGTCCAGGTGTGCTCGACGACAGCCTCGCCCTCGCCGACCGCCACCAGCTCGACCCGGGTCTGGCCGGTCCAGGTGTTGCCGTTCCAGCTGCAGCCGTCGGTGGTGCCGAAGTCGACGGTGACCGCGCCGGCCTCCTTGGTCACGGTCGCGCAGGGGGCCTGGCTCTCCCAGAACGCCTTCAGCTCGTCCACGGCGTCTGCTGCGGCCTGGCCCAGGGTGAAGTGGGTGCTGATCTCGATGACGTCGCCAGTCGCGGCATCCATGCGCGCGGTCTCGACCGAGAGCTGCACCGCCTCGACCTGCTCCGACGCCGTCATGGGCGGCGGCTCGCAGGCGGCGAGGGTCAGCGGGGCAGCGAGGGCAACGAGCAGGGGGGTGCGCATCGTGTCTCCAGGGAAGTAGGGTCTCCGTCCGTTCTGACACCACGAAGGGGTGCGCCTTGGACAACGCAGCGCGGACGACGATCGTCGGTCCGGAGTCCCTCTCGATCTGTCTCTCCATCCGCCGGGAGGTCTTCATCGTGGGCCAGGACGTGCCCGAGGACCTCGAAGTCGACGGCCTGGACCCCGAGTGCACCCACTTCCTGTGCACCCGCGAGGGCAGGCCGGTCGGCACGGCGCGGCTGCGAGACGTGCAAGGTGCCGGCAAGGTGGAGCGGGTCGCGGTCCTTGCGAGCGAGCGGGGGCGCGGACTCGGTCGCCAGCTCATGCTCGCCCTGCACGCCGAGGCGATGCGACGCCGGCTGCCGAAGCTCAAGCTGAACGCCCAGGCCGCGGTCGTCGGCTTCTACGAGGACCTCGGCTACGAGAGCGTCGGCGAGCGCTTCATGGAGGCCGGCATCGAGCACCAGGCCATGGTGGCCCGGCCTCCGTTCCAGGTGTGAGCTTGGAGGCCGATCTTCACGAAATTCGAGAACCAATTATCGTTTATCGATAAAAAATCATTGCTTTGCGATGAGGAGATGCGTACATGGGGGTCAGGAGGTCGCCATGCCATCCACCGACCGAGTGCTCCCTGCCGACAAGCGCGCCCCCTCGGCTCCCATCGGCTCCCCGGCGTGGTTCCGCGGGATGATGATCGGAGGCGGAGCCGCGATGACCCTCATCGCTGCCTTCTGGCTGTTCGCGCTGGAGGGCCTGATCCTGACCACCCTGCTGTCGTTCGCCGGCGTGCCCATGCCCGAGTGGCTCGTGATGGCTGACGTCGAGCCGTCTGCACTCTCCGTCGGGTCGCACGCCCTTCAGGTGGCGATCAACCTCGTGCCCATCGGGCTGGTCAGCGCCCTGGCGTCGCTGACCGGGCTGTCCTGGATGCGGCACGGCGTGCTGGTCCAGCGGTCGGTGTCGTGGCTGCGGTTCTTCGCCCTGGCGGTGATGGTGGCGGCCTGGGCTCCCCTGCTCGAGGTCGTGGCAGACGCCAACATCTTCGAGTTCAGCTGGATCGCCTTCATCGGGGGCATCGCCCTGCTCGGGGTCAGCTTCGCGCTGGACCAGGCCATCTCCGACCGGGCCCAGCTCCAGGCCGCCCTGGACGAGCTCGAGGACGTGGTCTGATGCCGATCGTCGTCGACCTGGACGTGGTCATGGCCCAGCGAAAGATCCGGCTGGGCGATCTGGCCGAGGAGGTGGGCATCACGCCCCAGAACCTCTCCAAGCTCAAGACCGGCCGGGCCAAGGCGGTGCGATTCAGTACGTTGGAGGCCATCTGTCAGGCGCTCGACTGCCAGCCCGGAGACGTGCTGCGCTATGAGCCGGATGACGGAGACGCCAGCTAGAATCTGCCTTCCAGCAAGGCGCCAGTCGGCTGGAGCTCGAGCCAGGCTCCGGGCTTCGAGCGGTCCTCGCGGGCGCCGACCACGGTGACGACGAGCCCTGCCGCGGCAACGACCGGACCACCGACCACCATGACGATGGTCCAGAACGGGTTCTGCACCCGGTCGGCGAGCAGCTGGTACATGCCGCCGCCGAACATCGCGAGGCCGGCGACGGTCATGCCGAGGCCGACGATCGTGGTCGTGCCGCTGCCTGCGCCGATGCCGGGGGCTTCGCGGGCGGAGAGGTGCGCTGGCAGGATCTCGGCCTCGAATGTCTCCAGCTCCAGCTGCGCGCCGTGATCCGCAGCCCGGGCGGCGCTGCTCCACCCGAGCGTCACGAAGGTCAGCATCACGGCGAAGAAGACGGTCAGGACGTGGCGCATGGAGGCTCCGCTGCAGGGCGGCCGGGTGCCGACCGCCCCTCGAACGTAGCGGGACGTTGGGCTGACGCAATGTCAGAAAATGCCTCTCAGTCCCCGGCCTCACCGTCTGACGTGTTCTCGGCGTCGCCGGCAGCCGCGGCGCCCGACCCGTTCTTGTTCTTGTCGCCCTCCATGTCGCTGCGCTTGAGGATGCCCATCAGCATCGCCCGCGCGATCTTGTCGTCGAAGTCGGGAGGCAGCTTGCCGTCGCCCACCCCCAGCGCCTCCTCCAGCTCGGCCTGGACCCACATCTTCGCGCCCTCGTCGATGCCGTCCTTCAGGAATTCGATGCCTTCTTTCTCGATCTTCGCGAGGAGGGCTCCCTGGCGCGCGGACAGTCCGCCGCGGTCGATGGTCGGGAGGATCTTGACCAGCTTGTCCGACAGCATCCCGGTCGCCTTGGGGACGAGGTTCGTCGCCTGACCCAGGGCCTGGTCGCGCAGGAGCTTCTTCCAGTCGGTGGGCTTGCCGTCGCCGATGTCGTCGGCCAGTCCGGACGCGGCCTTGCCGGCGAGGTCGATGGCCTGACCCGTCACATAGGCCGCGGCCTTGCCCAGCCCGCGCGCCCCCAGCCACTTCAGCTGCGACACGAACTTGCCTGCCGGACCGGTCGCGATGGTCGCGGCCAGCATCCACAGCTCGTCGCGGACGGTCCGGATGTGCTGGGCGGACGTCGCGATGTCGCGGGTGCGGTGCACCATGAAGGCCTCGATGGCCTGGTAGTGGATGCACACGGCGTCCACGGCCTCGTTGACCTCCAGGTAGGCGGTGCACAGCGCGGTGTAGTAGCTGCCGAGGTCCTCGGCAGAGACGTCGGCGAGCGCCTTGTCGGCCTCGGCGATCTGGCCGAGCGCGGCCGCGAAGAGCCCGGTCGACGGCGCGGTCAGGTCGTCGACCCAGAGCTGCACCAGGTAGGACGTGACCTTGTTCTCGCCGGGGAGGGACTCGAACTTCGTCAGCATGTCCGCGTCCTCGGCCAGCCGCTTCTTCAGCGGCTTCGCCTGCGCCTCGAGCGTGCCCCGCAGGCGGTTGAGGTACATCCAGATGTCGTCGGTGTGCTGGAACGTGGCGGCCTGCTGTCCGGGCAGCTGGATGTGCACCATGCTGGACATCTCCTCGATGACCTTGTCGTGCACCCGGATAGCCTTGTGGGCGGTGTCGGCGACGAACGGGGCGACCGTGCGGACGTGGTCGAGCCAGACCTCGTCGTCGTCGGGGTCGGTGTCGCCGAACGCCTCCAGCAGCTCCATGCCGCTGGTCTCGATGGGCAGCTCTTCGTCCCAGGCGAGGTAGAAGTCGCCGTCCTCGAGCCTCCCCAGGGCCAGCCCCGCGAGGAAGCGGATCTCGTCGTCGGCGTAGATCTTGCCGAGGCCCTCGGCGAGCGCCAGCATGCCGTCCGTCGGCGCGGTGAAGCTGAACTGGTCCCCCCGGGTGCACAGCTCCTTCGGCCAGCCACCCTCGGGCGGGGGCACGACGATCTCGACGTCGCAGCGCTTCCCTTCCTCTGCCGCCGAGACGACCACGGCGAGTCCATGCTCCTCGGACAGGGACGACAGGGCCGCTTCCACCTCTTCCTTGCTGTACCGAGGCAGATCGAGCTCCTCGTCGTCCTCCTCGACGTCCCGTAGGATCGGCGCGTCGGCCGTCGGGGCGGGTGCAGCGACCGGGGCGACGTCGGCACCCATGGAATCGAGGATCGGGGTCAGGACGCGCTCGTTGGTGTAGGCCTCGCGCTCGGCGGGGTCGGACGGGGAAGACACGCCGCCGCCCTGGGGCAGGCGACCCTCGTCGTGCTGGACCACGTGGGTGAGCTCGTGCACCAGCAGGCGGTCGCCGGCAGGGCTGTCGGGGGCGTACTCGCCGGGTCCGAAGAACACGTCGGCACCCAGCGCGAAGGCATGGGCGGACAGGGCCTCGGCGGCGGCGGCCGCGGCCCCGTCGGTGTGGATGCGCACGTGCGAGAAGTCATGGTCGAACGCCTGTTCCAGTCGGGCGCGCACCGCGGTCGGCAGGGTCTTGCTGCTGGACCGACCGGCGAGGGCCAGGGCCGCGTCGACGGTCTGCCCCTCCATGATGTCGACCAGCTCGCGGTTGGAGGCCCACGGGTCGTAGGTGATCCCGCTGGCGTGGGCGTGCACCCGCGCGGCGTGCAGCAGGCCCGGTCCGGAGTCGGCGCCGCGCCAGGCCTCGCGCATGACGGCCAGGCTGGGGGTCGGGTGCTCGGGGGCCGCGTCGGGAACGGTGTGATCGGCGGTGGCCTCGGTGACGTCCGCCTGGCGGACCACCGGGCGGTCCTGGTCCTGAAGCTCGGGCACGCTGCCTCCCTGTCGTGCGAGGGAGGTAGGGAGGACGCGGACTCTCGCCGCTGAGAGTTCCTGAGATCAGGTGCGCTCGACCCGGACCGTGCGTGCGAGGCGGTAGCCGCTGCCGACGGTCTCGAGGGCGTCCTCGAGGCCGGTCGCGCGCAGGGCGCGGATGGTGGTCCACAGGCGCGTCCGGGCGGCGTCGGGGAGCATGCGCTCACCGGGCCAGCCGGCCTCCAGGCACTGCTCGGCGGTGAGCGCGTCGCCCGGGTGGTCGAGGCGGTGGGCGGCCAGCGCGGCGAGCACCCGGCGCACCGTCCGGCGGCGGCGCAGGTCGACCTTGGAGCCTTCGGGGCTGCGCAGGGCGGAGCCGTCGAGGAGCACGACCCAGGCAGGCTCTGCGGCGGGGGCGTCGGTGGCCCGCACCATGCGGAGCAGATCGGCGGCGACCTCCGGGCTCACCGGCGCGCCACCCCGCACGGCCTGGCGGACGTGGCGCAGCAGCTCGGGCAGGGGGCTGCGCTTGATGAGGTAGCCGTCCGCGCCCTGCTGGATGGCCCGGCGGACCGCGGCGGAGCCCTCGTGCACGGTGCACATGATGACGGGCAGGGTCGGGCGGGCGGCCTTGAGCAGGCGCAGGCCGTCGACGCCGTCGCGGCCGGGCAGCTCCAGGTCCATCAGCACCAGGTCCCAGCGGTCGGGCAGCCCGGGATCGGCGGTCAGCGCCTGCTCCAGCGCGTCGATGGTCTCGAAGCTGGCGACGAGATCGAGGTCCGGCTGCAGCTCGAACACCGTGGCGAGCGTGCGGCGGAAGTCCGCATGATCCTCGATGATCGCGACTCGGCTCATCGCCCCTTCCGCAGCCAGGCCGTGACCGTGGTGCCCGCGCCCGGCGTCGATCGTACCTCCACGGCAAGCCCATGTCGGCGTCCGCGCTCGCGCATGCTGCGCAGGCCCAGACCACCCTCGGGTCGGCTGCCGGGCTGGTCGGAGTCGAAGCCCAGCCCGTCGTCGCGGATCTGCAGTCCGAGGCGGCGCCCGTCGCGCACGATCTGGAGGTGCACTTCGCTCGCCTCGGCGTGGCGCGCGATGTTGGTCAGCGCCTCGACGCCGATCTTCTGCAGGGCGCGCAGGGTCTCGGGATCGACCCGGTGGCCGGCGGGGGTGGCGCTGGTGTCGACGTGCACCGCGCCGGCGGCGTGGAGCTGGGGCAGGGTGGACGCGGCGCGGGCGTCCAGGAAGGCGACCAGGTCGGGCAGGCTGTCGTGCTCGGGCCCGAGGCTCCAGACCATCGCCGAGACCGCCTGGCCCAGCGCCTCGGCGTCCTCTGCGATCCGTCCGCCGAGCTCGCGGGTGCGAGCCTCGTCGACGCCCTGCTCCACCAGGCCGCCCAGCAGACCCAGCGACGCGAGCCCTGCGCCCAGCTCGTCGTGCACGTCCATGGCCAGCCGGGTGCGCGCGCGGGCCTCGCGCAGCCGGATGCGGGCCCAGATCCCCTGGGCGAGCAGCGCCGCGCCAGCCACGGCAGCAAGCCCGACGAGCCACACCCAAGGCCGCCGCCACCACGGACGGGGCACGGCGAGGCGCAGGGCGCGCGGGGGGCCCCAGGAGTGGCCGTCGACGCTCGCCGCGACCTCTACGGAGTGCTCTCCCTCGGGCAGGCCGCGCAGCTCGACCGAGGGGGTGCTGGAGGGCTCGGACCACGCGCCCTCGTCGACGCGATGGCGGATCCGCACCGGGTGCGGGGTGAGCAGGGTGCGGGCGGAGAGCTGCAGGCGCACCGTGCTCTGATCGCCGGGGAGCATGACGGCGCCGTCGGTGGCGGAGCGCGGGACGCCGTCGACCCGGATCTCTTCGATGAAGATCGGCAGGGTACGCCCACTTCTGGCGCGCACGCTCGCGGGCACGCGCTGCACGCCAGCGTGGCTGGCGATCCACAAGTCCCCGTCCTCGGTCTCGATGATGTCCTTGACCGCGGAGATCCGGGCCGACAGCCACACCGGCAGCCGCTCGACCACCTCCCAACCTTCGGCGCGCTCGGCGTCCGACCGCACCCGAACGGCCCCGCCCGCGCCCAGGATCCACTGGCCGCCGCGGGGGGAGGTGGCAAAGCCACGCAGGTCGGTCGACACCAGCTGGAGGTTGCTGCTCGGGAACACGACCGCGTCGTCCTGCACCTGCCCGACGCCGCGGGACCGGGTCGCGATCCACACCTCGCCATGCTCCGACTCGGCCAGGTCGAGCACGTGGGCGGGGGCATCCGTGGGCAGGCAGACCCAGTCGGCGGACCCGGCGGCGGCTGTCGCGGCGGGCTGGTGGCAGAGCTTGTTGCGGCTGGCGACCCACAGCTCGCCGGCGCGGGTCTCCAGCACCTGGTTGTAGCCGCTGCCGGACACGGGGGTCCGGGCGAGGCGCTCGGGCGGCTGGTCCAGGCCGGCGGTGCGGTACAGCACCCCTCCGCCGAGGAGCCAGACCCGGCCATCGGCGCCGCGGTCGCAGCCGCACATGTGGGTGGCGCCGCGCGGTCCGATGTCTTCGCGGACCCGCTCGCCCTGCCTGTTGTAGGCGAAGAAGCGGACCCTTCGGCCGGGCTTGTCGTCCTCGGGCACGGTGGCGAACGTCCAGAGCAGGCCGTCGCCATCGGTGCACAGCTGGCCGCGCAGGCCGTCGGGTTCGAGCACGTGCACGTCGCCATCGGGCTCGACCCGGGCGGTGCCGCCCCAGGTGCTGGCCCAGATGTCTTCGCCGTGGCGTGCGAGGTAGCGCACGACGTCGGACGGCAGGCCGTGACGTTGGGAGAGGCTGCGCAGGGAGGGGTCCGGGATCTGGAGCAGGCCCTCGAACCCCGCGATCCAGAGCGAGCCGTCTCGGTCGACCAGGGCGTCCAGCCCCCCGAGGTGGTCCCAGAGCTCCTCGCCACCTCGGGCGCCCAGCGCGCGCAGGGTCGACACGTGCAGGACGAAGGTGGTGTCACCCAGGGGCACGACGTCTTGGATGTGGGTCGTCGCGACCTCGTCGACCACGGTGATCGTGTCGCCGTCGACCAGCTTCAGAGAGCCTGGCAGGCGATCGACCAGCCACAGCCGCCCCTCGGCGTCGGGCGCCACTGCTGACGGGTGGGTCGCCGCATCCAGCCACTGCTCGGCACCGTCGCGCAGGGTCGACCATCCGCCCCGCCGACCCAGCACCAGCTCGCCCGGGCGGCCGACGCGGACCAGCCGGAGGTCCTCGTCCGCGACCAGGGAGGTCCACGCGCCGTCGGCTCCCCGTTCCCACAGCGCGTCCTGGCTGATCACCAGCAGGCGCTCCCCGTCGATCTCGAGGTCCCTGGCGATGAGCGGCTCGCCGTCGGGGCCCGGGACCGGCGTGACCACCCCGTCGCGCACGACGTGCACCTGTCCGTCGAGCTGCAGGCTGACGATGGAGCCATCGCTCGCGGCGAGCAGGCGCACCACCTCGCCGCGGATCTGCTCCCGGCCGATCACCTGGAAGCGCACGCCGTCGAAGCGGGCGAGCCCGGCCGCGCTCCCGGTCCACAGCAGCCCGTCCCGATCCTGGACGATGGCGGTGGTGTGGTTGATGGGGAGGCCGTCGGCGACGGTGTAGTGGCGGGTGAGCAGGTCGCTCGCCGCGGCGGGGACGGACCCGGTGAGGATCGCGATCAGCGCGAGCAGGACCCGGCGCACGAGCAGGGCCACCTAGCCGCCCGCCTCGCCGCCCTTCAGGTGGCTGAACCACGAGAAGTACGTCGCCAGCTGGGCGCGCTGGTCGGGAGGCAGCCAGTCGAAGTCGACGCCGCGGTCGCTGACCTCCCAGAACTCGGGCTCTTCGATGGCGGCGAGCTCCTCCCGGATGGAGCGCAGGCGCTCGGGTGGCTCGTGGCGCATGTCCTCGAAGATCCGCCTGGCAAGGGCCTCTTCCCCGCGCATCAGGTAGAAGGTCGCCAGCTTGGTCTGGGCCTTGCGGACCCCGCGCAGGCTGGCCTCCTGGTGCTCGCCGCCGTCGGGCTCCCGGTCGAGCTCCAGGAAGCAGTCGAGCAGGCCGTCGTGGGTCCGGGCGCCCTTGTCGAAGGCCAGCTCCAGCAGGGCGCAGACGTCGTAGGCAGCCGTCTCGAGGATGAAGGGCAGCTGGCGCTTGAAGGCGAGCTGGCCGTAGAAGCGGGCCCGGTCGGCCATCTCCAGCACGAGGTCCTCGTAGGGGGTGCCGAGGAGGGCCTCGCCCAGGGTGCGGTACTCGTTGAACACGTTGTACGCGGTGCGGACGTCCCGGTCGTTGATGGCCTGGCGGAAGTAGGTGTGGATGAAGCGCAGGCACAGGCGGATCGCGTGCAGCTCGCCCGTGTCGATGGCCAGGATGGCCAGGCTGCGGGTGTGGATGGCGACGATGTGCGCGACGTCCTGCATGTCGTGGAGCGACTCGCCGAACACACCCTGGAACTGGCGCAGCACCTTCATCTCGACCCAGGTGCGCCGGTGGGTGACGCGGCGGGTGATGTCGGGGTGGAAGCTGACGAAGTCCTGGTCGTTGGCGAGGGACTCGGTCTCGTACCAGCGCTCGGGCATCTCGCTGCGGCTGGCGAGCGAGTGCTCGGCGACCTCGGACAGGGCGTTCAGGGTCGCGATCGCGATGGCCTTGTCCTTCTTGCCGATGCTGTTGAGCGCGACGTCCCCGAGCTGCTCGACCCCGTTGGTGAGCTCGCTGCGGCCGGAGGGCACGAGCGCATCGTCGCGGCTGCCCAGCGCAATCCCGTCCAGGGCCCGACGCTGGATGCGCAGGATGACGCTGCGGGGGGTGAGGAAGTCGAACACGTACAGGAAGTACGGCAGGATCGCGGTCATCGACAGGAGCATGGCGGACACGACCACCGTGACCATGAACGATGGGTAGACCGGCCCGTACAGGCTCATCGCCGTCGCCAGCACCAGGACCGAGGTGACCGCGAAGAAGGAGAGCACCGAGGCGTTGATGGGGTCGCGGATGAACAGCTCGGTGATCCGCGGGGTGTAGCGGTTGGCCGCGAGCTCCACGATGATCGCGACCACCGTGATCGCAATGCCGAGCACCGCGACCGTGACCTCGCCCAGGCCGGCGACCGTTCCCGCCGCGTCGGGATGACCGAACAGCGACAGGGGGTCTACCCCTCCCGTGCGCGTGCCGAAGTCGACGAACCAGAGCCCGGTGTAGATCGCGGCGCTCACGACCACGAGTCCCAGGGTGGACAGGACCGCGGCGAGGACGGGGCGCTGGTAGGGGCGAGGGCGGCTCACCGGCGCAGATTACAAGGTCCGCAGGTTCCGTGGAGGTCCGTGTGCGAGGTTGGCTGATTGCGGTGGTGCTGGTCGCAGGCTCGGCGCTCGCCGGTCCGAAGGTGGGGCCGGACGAGATCGCCCGGGTGCCCGAGGCGTGGCGCACCCAGTGGGAGCCGTACAAGGAGGTCGTCCTGACCGAGGCGTCGGAGGCGGCGCAGGCCAAGGTCGCGCTGGGTCAGGCGGAGTCGAACCTCTCCCAGGCCGAGCGCGAGCTGGCCGCCGCGGAGGACCGGGCCAAGCAGGCGGACAAGGCCATGAAGAGGGCGAAGAAGGCCAAGGATCCGGCGGCAGCCAAGGCAGCGGCCGACGAGCGCGCCCGTGCGGCCGAGGTCCGCGTCCAGGCCGACGCCAAGCGCGCCGAGGCCCAGTCCCAGCGTGACCTCGCCGAGGCGGAGCACGACCTGGCCGAGGCCGAGCACGATCTGGCCGTCGCGAAGCTGGAGCGCGTGAAGGCCCAGGCGGTCAGCGACGCCGGCGGCTGGGTGGACATGCCCCGCTTCGACACCGCACTGGACGAGGCGACCGCAAAGGTGAAGGAGGCGGAGAAGGAGCTGGAGCGGGCGAAGTCGCGGGCCGTGATCACGGCGCAGGGGGGGGAGGTCGGGGCATTCGCCGCCATCGGGGTCGGTGGTGCGGGCGGCGATCTTCACCACGGAGGAGCTGAGCCCCGGAGGTCTGACGGAGGAGGACACCCGGAGCCGACCGGAACGTTCTGGGGCCCAGACCGCACTTCACCCCCCGATCGCCCCTCACCCCCCGATCGCCCCAATCCCGTTAGATAGTATATATATATATATATATATATACACATAATATATATATATATATATACGTACATACATATACATTTACGTACATATATATATATATATATATATACACACTATATATGTACATGTGTATATATATATATATATATATGTGTGAGTATCTTTTTGTTTTTATTACAGAATGTAATGT
>MDTC01203503.1_pt1 | contig 22459 bp, 20 predicted proteins | sample 811181 | NCBI WGS metagenome assembly MDTC01 (sample SAMN05326644, study PRJNA326480) | marine metagenome | isolation source: seawater | place: Pacific Ocean: North | collected 2011 | reverse complement strand
TAGGTCGCTTGCATGTCGATCTCGGAGAAATTCATCAAGGACGGAATTAGGCTGGACTAGCTTGTTGCTTGAGCCTTGTAGCGGTTCTGTGTTGTTGCTTGAGCTTGCCGTGAAGCCATAAAGGCAAGCCGCAGAACATTATGAGCCCAGCTTCTGCCCAGCTGACGAATAAAGCTGGCCAAACACCTTCGGTGAAACCGTAGCTGTGGAGGCCAACACCAAGGTTGTTCACACCCCACCATGAAAAGGTGACGATGATGCCCAAGATAATAGAAAGAATGGCGATGCCAATATCTTTAACATAGCCGCCCAGGCGCATGTGCAGGATTACCAAGGTCCAAAGACAGATCATCAAGGCGCCATTTTCCTTCGGGTCCCAACCCCAGAAACGGCCCCAACTGTAATTAGCCCAGATACCGCCTAACACAGTGCCAATCAGTGAGAAGAACAAGCAGAAACAAACAATGCCGTAGGTCATCTTAGCAATGGTCTTGGCGTAATCCCGGCTGTTTTTATCTTCCAGAAAGAGATCGCTATTATGCTGGTTCTTTCGCTTGAGAATTCCACCCAATGGACGCAAGAAGCGGTATAGAAGATAATAGGTTCCGAGGAATGCAGCGAGCATGCCTGCTGCATAGCCAATATTGATGGTGGTGACGTGGGTAGCCAACCAGAGGTTGGTGTCCAACACGGCTTGCAAGGGATCCATGGTATCAGACGCCTCCTTCACTTCGTAGCGAATGGAAAGGAACATGCCACCGGCACCGCACAAGGCTGCAAGTAACAGACCGATTCCACGTCGAGTGAACCATTCGATCATCAGCGCCAAGAACACGACAACGCCAGTAATAAAGATGATGGTGTCATACAAATTGGTGATCGGTGGGCGACTGCGGATGATGCTACGCATAGTGATGCCAAACACATTGTAGAATAAGGCAAAAACTAATAATGCCGTGGCGATCCAAGTGGTGAAGCGTGCAAACTTCGAACCCGGTACCAGCCAACTAACCGCTAGGATCACAAAGCCAAAGATGAAGTAGACCAGGCTTTTGGTGAATGCGCCGCCTGTAAGTAGGCTGACTTCTTGGCTTGCCTTGGCACCTTCTACTTTGAGGCCTTTCTGACGTGTCGTGAGCCGCTCTTTCTCAAAGGCATCGCCGGCGGCTTTGATTTCTTCAGACAAGGCACCATATCGTGCCTGCTTACGGGTTGCAGCAATGCTATGCTGTTTATCTACGAAGCTCCTAAGGAGCGTGGCCACTGGTTTCGCAGTGATTTCACTAGTGCCTGTTTTCGATTCACTCCACATGGTGCGCTGGCTTTCGTAGAGCTTGGTGAGTTCGTCGATTTGTTCTTTTACCCACGGACGTTTGGCCTTGTTCTCCATACCGGTGATCAAAGCATCACCTGCACCGTACCATTTGTCGCGCATGGTGTCTTCTGGCGGTAGTATTGTGAAGTGGCGCGCCGTATTAGCGAAATAGAAGTACAATTGAAAGGCCGCTTGAATGGTTCGTTCTTCATTGTCTTGCGCAGGTCGGTTCAGGTTTTGGACCAATTGTCCCAATTCCATCTCTGGCATGCGCTCCATCAGCCCAGTCACATCAAAGTTACTTGCTAACTGTTGCAAGTCTTCAGGCAAGATACTTTTCTCACCAAAGCCTTCTGCTTTGCGGGCATAATCGAACTGGCCAGAGAGAAATTCAAACAAGCTTACGTTTCGGCTTAGGCGTAGAGTAATGCCTTCAATGCGCGACAACTCATATTGAGGGTCTTTCTCCGAGTTACGATAGTTTTCTGACTTCTCTTCCAAACGTTTTCCTTCCTCAGCCAACTTGGCGCGCGCAACATGCAATTGATTGTAAGAATAACGATCGCGTTTGTGGTGATCGGCGTTTCCTGGTTTCGGTCGCACTCCAAGTCCACTGACAGCCTCAGTATCGTCAGCATTGAAAATCGGCAAATCTTTCGCGAGTTCGCTGCGGAACAGCACGTCCATTAGCCATTCATCGGCGTCCAATTTGTGTTTTGTGCCATCGGCAGTCTCAAACTTCACTTTGCTGCTATTATTCATTTGCAGCAGGGTGAAGCGGGCAAAGGTGTTGGCGGGTTTTACACGGCCATTGTCCTGTACCAAGATTTGGCGAAACTCCTCGCGGATGGAGCCTGGCCAAGCCACATAAGTTTCGATCGGGGTTGAGATGTCTTTCGAATTGCTCGCATTGCGTGCCAAAAACATCGCCGACTTAAGGGCGATCCCCAATCCAGTGATCAGAAAGGCACAGATAGCGAAGTAAGTGACGCGCAACAAAGTCGATCCTTCTGATGAAGATGGTGTGTCGGTAGATTCACTCATGATTCATTGGTGGTGGGTTCAGAATTGGTCTAAACAGCGCAAGACTGGCGTCGGTTTCGGGACGACCCATTGATGTAGCCTACCAGTTTCACCATGAAATGCAGTAGCAAGCCAATGCCTGTAACGATTAAAGCATAGAGTGGCCATTGATCGGCTGGATTATCGGAGACAGCAAATTGCGAATAATAAACTGGATACTCGACACCCGTTTGATTGGGTGGCCCATAGCTTTCTTGGAAAACTACGAAGCCATCGTGACGCATGGGCTTGTTCATTTGAATTGCAACTCGTTTGCCCTCTATCGATTGCAAGGTATCGAGCCGTGTGATGCGACTCTCATAATTCTTCGGCGTCATGGTGCCGGGGTGTTTTTCAAAGATAAACTTGTCCAATTGAATAGCAAAAGAGATCGGCCAACTCTTTTTTACTAACTGCAAGGCCCATTGCTGACCTTCAGTTTCAAAGGGGAAGGCTTTGTTGGAATCGCGTGGATCAAACTTGCCGGAAGCTCCCCATAAGATGGCTTCGACAGAGTCACCATTGTTGGGTTTTACAGTGAGATAGCAGGCAGGCAAATTGCGGCCACGTTCTTTGGCGATCTTCTCACTTCTTACCTTGAAGCCATCAATCACTTTACTCTCCAACTCTGCGGCCAGAGGCGCCGAAGTGGGCATGACTATGGCGTTGTGATACATGCCATCAATGGTCAGGGTGAACGGGAGATCGTCATTGTTGACTGTCTTGGTGCTGGCAGGCGTCATGCGCTCTAATATTTCCCAAGGAACTGTGTATGCCTTGATTGCCTTGCCCTCCGCGTTGATCTGTAGAATTTCCAACTGCCAAGCCCGATAACTCTGTGCGCGGTCTGATACTTGCCCAGGATAGACTGCCACAAAGCCATCGCGTGTTTGCGACCACGTAACAAAACCGCTCACAAGTAGAAACAACATGCCGAAGTGTGAGATTAACAAGGGAGCTCCGCGCCATTTTTTGCGCACGTGCACCATACCGCCGAGCAGCATATTAACGAAGAGTAAGGACATCAGTAGCATGCCGCCGGGCAAAGGGAAGCCGTGATAAGAGGCGAAGAACGAGTGGAAGTAGCGTTTCTTCGCTCCCCATAAGCCCATATCAACTTGATCCAAGGTGCCCACTAAGGTTACCACGGTCATGAGGAAGAGGGTCGCTGCGGCGAGCCAGTAGGAGGAGAGGATCTTATAGATCGCTTTGAGAATCTTCATTTCAGAAAAGGCTGAAAACTAACAAATAAATTATTAATTCAATGTGGCGCACCGCTCACGCGGAGCGACTGGCAGAAGGCGTCAAATCGTTCGGCATGGGCCGCCACCAAGTCTCTTGGTCCTGTCATCTTCACAAACAGGGCGCCATCGCCAGCCGTTAGAATCAGCCCTAGCATGCGGTATCCCACTTTGCCCTCTTGCCCCATGCCTGCGAAGGTGCCATCCAGGGATAGAAAGGTCGCTTCGTATCCAAACATGGGTTTCTTCGGCAAAGCCGCCACCGCAGCATCATCGAGGTCGTCCAATCCCATCTGGCCGCGCCATCGATTCACATTGGCCGTTAACCCACCACCACCGCCAGCGAGTCGTGTGACATAACATTCTCCTTCATCCTGCAGCCCAAAGCGCATATTTGCATCGCGCATCGATGTCTTGGCGACTTCTTTCCATTCCTCGGGAACGTCCCAAGCTAAGCCTACTGCTGTATCATCTGAATTTTCCGGCTGCTTTGTGGTGTATCCAAAGCGGTCCGCGCTATTCGCAGTTAGCTCAGGCTGCTCGTAAGCATGCTCGGGGTCGAGATCCCGCACTTCGGTGATTTCATAGTTGCCCGACAGCATTTGTTTGCCGCAACTCGAGAACAACAACAGGAGGGCCACTACACTGGCAGCGGCGATTGCTTGGGATGGGTGGGAAATCATAATGGCGTTGTCCGGAAGAAACACCGCTTCACCGCAGAGTTCTCTGCCTTTCAACAACGCGCAGTTTTTCAGGTAGTGCCACCACTTCTGTCATGACAGGACACTCTAGTAAGTCTTGATCAGAGCGCGCTTGCGCTCGTTCTTTAGCCACTTGTCCACAATCGCCTGGCGTTGCTGAGCCAGTAGGTTCTGTTCGACATCATCACGGACTTCGCTGAGAGGAGAGGCCTTGCCATACTGCCGAGAATCGACTTTCAAAATGTAGTAGTTGTTCTGGTCTTCAATGATTTCGCTGACTTGGCCAGCTTTCATGGCGAAGGCGTTATTTGTCAGAAAGGCATTCAACGGCCCTTCCCGCGTGATGGTTCCACGATCACCGCCTTGAGATGCTGCGCTGTCTTCTGAGTAGGTCTTGGCCATTGCCGGGAAGTTTGCGCCTTGTGTCAGCTTGCGCTGCACTTCTTGAGCTAATAAACGCTGAGTGGTTGGTGTTGCCAATGGATCGCGCTGGGAGCGTTTACGAATCAATAAGGTGCGTAATTTGAGGGTGCCTTCATCCCGATAATCTGTGAGGTTCTCTTCATAATAACGCTGCACTTCGCGAGGTGAGGGCGTGCGTGTTTTGCCTTGAGCAACGAATTGCTTCATGCGGATGACCTTGATTGAATCCACCTGCTTCTCGCGGAACCGCCGCATGGTGACTCCTGACTGGCGCAAAGCCTCGGTGAATTTGGCTCGATCACCGCCAAACTGATCACGAATGCGCGCGTCGATCTGCGTATTCACATGACGTGCCTTAACCGGAATTCCTGCCTTGTCGTAGCGTGCCAGGAACAGTTCGCGATCGATCAATGCCTCCAGGCTTTTTTGCTCGAGCTCACGCAAGCGTCGGCTGCGTTCTCCGGCATCCATTGGCTGGCGCTGCAGAATGAGGCGAACGTAGCCCACTTCCTGACGAACTTCAGACTTCGTGATCACCTTGCCATTTACCGTGGCAGCTATGCCATCGGCAAACTCCGCAGACGAAGCCTTCACTTGCGGAAGCTTTGGTTGGGACGTGGTGCCCACCTGGTTCTCAGCAATGTCATTGATTGCGCCTTTGCCGCCTCCGAACAGTCCGCAGCTGCTTAGCAAGGTCATGACAACAAGCCCGCTCACTGCGTGGAACACGGTGGTGATCAAGTTCGAAGACTTCATAATGGTTCTAAGAGGCGCTCCGAGGTATGCGCAAGGTGGAAATGGTAAAGCAGACCCTCATTCGCAGTAATAATCCAAGATTTCAGAAGGATTCATCGCTGAATCAAGACGTTATCGAGATAACAGCCGGCGCCATTGTCATCAGCATTGTCATCACTGATGAAGCGGAATCGCAGACGAAAGCTGCGATCCAAGAGCGACAATTCTGAATCGCCCACCTTGTCCAAAGCGATGGTTTGCAAAGTCCATTCATTGACGGCGGGCAGTGGGTCGGTGCTGGCAATGACTTGGGAATTGTCTAACGCATCCACGAACTCCAAGATCACGCCTTCCTTAGAGCCACTATCTAAAAAGTAGTGAAACGTTAGGGTTGCTTTACGTTGCTTATTTAAATCTACCACCGGCGAAGTCAGAAGGACGTTGGTGGCATTACCATAGTCGGCATCCAAATCGGTTGCGACTACGCCGCTGCCCTCAAAGGCTGATGCTGGGCCAGTGCTAGGATTGCCGAATTCCCACTGTGTCTCGGACGCATTTGAAAAGGGATTCTGCCCCTCGCTCACTTGCCAGTCGCCTGCACCGTCTTCGAAGTCGGCTGCGAGGAGGGGAGGTGCTGACGCGCGTCGCACTCGGTAGAACGCTGCAGCCTCGTTGGTTCCGTTGGCAACGTAAGTTGTAAACTCCGCTGGTGCTGCTGCCGCAGGCAGATTAGTCGCGAGTATCTGCCAATCATTTAGCGATAATGACAGCGAGCGTTCTATGGCAAAAAAATCCACAGAGCTTGAGCTCCAAGTGAACTCTAATCCGCCTTCGTCTTGACGTGCTACCTTTGAAATGGTCAATGGCCCTGTAGGAACGACAAACACAATGGGAAACGAAGCTCCTAACGAACTATTGATCGCCTCAGGCTGTTCGGAAGCCAAACCAATCACTTCTTGCTCTGCGATCAAGTCGCCCGTTCCGTCATCACCAGAGAAGTATTCAATCAACATGCCATCAAGGCGCGTTGCGCAGCATCCATCGATCCGGTTCCAGAAACGCAAGTCGCCGGCCAATTTTTGAGGGCTTGGAAAGGTGAATGTCAGGGTTTGTCCTCCCATGTCTGTCGATGAGTGATAGCCGTTGGCACAACAACTACCAATGATATCGTCGATCGGCCCGGTAGCCTGCGCGCCAAAGCCTGGATTTTCCGATACTGTCGCTGTTGTGCCGAAGGCTGTTGAAGCTACGTCTTGATCTGATGTGTTGAAGATTTCAAGCTCCTCTAGGTAGAACCAATCCGTCTGCATATTGGTGATTCGCAGCGATTTCACGCCGGAGATCGAAACGGTCACTGCTGGAGTGCTGTCCGATTTAGTTGGGTCTGTGCCAAACAATAGTTCGCGATGGTCTCGAAAGCCATCGCCATCACTGTCTTCTAGATTTGGATTCGTGCCCGGATCCATTGCGTTCACAAAGGTCTGTGTGTTCGTTTCGATACCGTCCAGAAAGGTGTCATTGTCAGAGTCTGGATTCAAAGGGTCGGTGCCGGTGTCCTCGGCACTTACCCAGATGCCAGTGTTGGTTTCTGCTCCGTCCAACACGCCGTCTTCATCGGTGTCTGCCACATTGGGGAAGGTCGCGCGAGTAAACTCCTCTGCATTGCTTGAGCCGTCTTTGTCTGGATCGCCATCTGCGCCATTGTTGCCTGTGCCATCATTCGGATCGAGGCCGACCTCGGTTTCATAGCGATTGGTCAGGCCATCGCCATCAGCATCAGTGTCAGGATTAGTGATTTCGAAGCTAGCTCCCAGTTCGGTGGCAATATCGCCAAAGCTATCTTCCGCCAAGGCATCGACCTGTTGCGCGGCGACCAAGTTGCCCGTGCCATCGACATCGTCAAAGTACTCGAATAGCATACCGTCCAGACGCTGAGAACAGCAGCCTGAATCCTGACGATCCCAAACAGTGATCATGCCCGTCAACGTTTGTGATCTGGGAAATGTCACTGTGTAAAACTGATTGCCTTGGCTGCTTTGCGAGTGCCATCCTGTTTCACAGCAGGCAGCAAAGATGTCGTCGATAGGGCCATCAGTCTTGGAAAAGAAACTGGCTTGCTCCGAAGTCATCGCGCTGCTGCCAAACTCGAGCGATGCTACGTCGGCGCCAGCCTCATTTAGAATGGTCAGTTCCTCAAGATAAAACCAATCGGCACGAGTGTTGGTGATTTTGATAGAACGAATACCTGGTAACGTACCAGCGATGCCCGCAGACACTAGTAGAGGAAAGAGGATAGGAGTGAGTTTCCACAAGTTCATAGTGAGGGTTTAGCAAATCCTTCCGCCGACCGAAAGCCGCGAAATTCCTAGTTGCGAAAGATTACTTTGTATTGCAAAGTGAATCCGATGAGTGACTCTGAGACCGCCTTGGAACACCTGCGGGTGATCCGCTTCTTGATGGAAAAAGCCACGGTTTACCGTGCTGTCACCGTGCCCACTGCTGTTGTCGGTGGTCTGATCGCTGTGATCTTGTCGATCATTCTCTATTTCAGTAATACGGATGTGGCTGTGCCCGCCACGATCAGCATCTGGCTTGCCGCCTTTGTGCTAATCAATGCCATCAATCACGGGCTCATCTGGCGTGCTTCGCAGAATGCCAAAGAACCTTACTTCTCTTCCGGGCTCAGCATGGCCTTGAAGGCGGTAATCCCTGCCTTGTTTGTGGGTGGCTTGTTAGGCCTTGCGCTAGGCTACGGTCCCCAGGGCGACCTCATTGGTGCAACCTGGTGCTGGGTCACTTTTTACGGCTTGGCACTGATGGCCACCAGTGGTTTCAGTCCGAGGTCACTGCGCCTTTTAGGCATGGCTTTCACCTTGATCGGCGCTGCTGGGTTAGCCGCTCATTGGTCAATGGAGCTAACAGAAATCAACTCCGAGCAACGTGTCAGCGCCCTCGTTATGGGCCTCACTTTTGGTGTCTTGCATTTGTTGTATGCCTTTTCTGTGCGCATTTCAACCAACCGAGATGGATGATCGATTTCAGTAAGATTGATAAGACGATTCACGAGAAAGGCCGCCTGGCTATTATGACTCTGTTAGCGTCACGTGCTGAGTGGAGTTTCCAAGTTCTCAAAGCAGCGCTGAAGATGAGCGATGGCAACTTGATTACACATCTTCGTGCGCTGAACTCCAAGGGCTACGTTTCCATTCAGAAGGATAAAGGGGAGACGAAGCGTCGCACCGTGTATACTCTTACCAAGGCTGGTCGAGCTGCCTTTCAGAATTACCTAAGGATCTTGGAATCGATCATCCAGAGCAGCAAGCCCAAGTAGTATAATTTGCTCAGCTTCGTCACCAAACAAAGCTCACTTGTCACACTAACTTTGTGGTGCAAAGTTGAGACTCCCCCCAGCAACTCCAAACGTATTATTATCGTCATGAATGTTATTCTAGCAAGCCACTACGGCATGTGTTTCGGTGTCAGGGACGCCCTCAAGGCCACTCAGGAGGTCGCCAAAGAAGCTCCGGTCACCATTCTTGGCGAGTTGGTTCATAATGAGGTCGTCAATGAAAGGCTGGTTTCGCAGGGCGTTCAGAATGGAGACTTACGCAATCTTGCAAGTGCTTCTACTTCAAGTGTGGTCATCACGGCTCACGGCGCGGCCGATCAAGATCGCAACAATTGGCAAGATCAGGGCTTTCGTGTAGTCGATACTACCTGTCCCTTGGTGCATAAGGCGCACAAAGCCCTGGCCACCTTGGTGGCCAAGGGGGCGCATCCGGTTGTGATCGGCAAACCTGATCATGTGGAAGTGCGGGGGCTTATAGGCGATTTTCCGGGCGCAACGGTGGTGTTCAGTGATGAAGACCTGCAAACTTTGCCTGAGCACGCGCATTACGGTGTGGTCTCACAAACCACTCAACCAATCGAATTTGTGAGCAAACTCGTTCAACGTATGGTGAAACATTTCCCCGGGCGTAAATTTGAATTCATCGACACCGTTTGCCAGCCTACTAAGGACCGCCAGAACGCCCTGAAAGAACTTTGCGAGAAAGTCGAGGTGCTGATTGTGGTTGGCGGCCGCAATAGTAACAACACCCATCGCCTCGCTAGTACGGCCGAAAGTTATGGAGTCACTGCGCACCGTGTCAGTCGTGCTTCCGACCTGGATGTTCAATGGTTGCGGGGCGTCACGCAAGTGGGTGTCACAGCGGGAACCTCGACTTTGCAAGAGACAGTCGACGAAGTTTGCGCCGCCCTGCGGCTGATGACTTAGTTTGCCCTTCCCTCCAGCAACAACACCTAGCTGATTGACTTGGCGAGACCCGAATGTACGTTAGGGTAGAACAGCTCAAGTGACCACGAACCAATCATGATTGCACGCGTTCCTATCCTGACTATTGTTCTGACAATATCACTCAATGCGGCATCGGGAGGTGAGAAAAGTCTCAAGAACCCCGATGCGTGGTTCACCGGCGCTGAAGGCCGCCGATCGCTTGAATGCATTCTCTCCTGGCAAACGGAAGCCGGTGGATGGCCGAAGAACGAGAACACCACTGGCGAAGAATACACTGGCAACCTATCGGATCTCCGAAGTACTTTCGACAACGGTGCCACCATTGACGAACTCAGGGTCTTGGCCAGAGGCTTTCAGCTTACAAAAGACATTCGCTACAAGTACGCTTATGTTAGAGGATTGCGGTTGATTTTCGAAGCGCAGTATTCCAATGGCGGCTTTCCGCAATACTTTCCTCTGCGAAAAGGTTACTACTCTCACATCACTTTCAACGATAATAGCATGGTACGCATCTTAGAACTGCTGCACGATGTCGCTTCGTCTGAGGACTACCACTTTCTCGACGAGTTCCAACGTGCCGCTGCCCTGAGTGCTTACGACAAAGGAATCGCGTGCATTCTCAAATGCCAGGTGAAGGTAAATGGTAGGCTGACCGTCTGGTGTGCGCAACATGACTCGCACACTCTCAAACCTGTCAAAGCACGTAGCTACGAACTACCCTCTCTTAGCGGCGGCGAGAGTGCTGGAATCCTCCGTCTTCTCATGGATGTCGATGACCCGACACCCAAAGTGATCCGAGCCATCAAGGCTGGAGTGTCGTGGTATGAAGCCAGCAAGATCGAAGGCTACCGGTACGAGCGCAAAGATGGTGACTCAGCCCTAATCAAAGACCCCGAAGCCGCCTCGCTCTGGGCTCGCTTTTACGAACTGGACACCAACCGCCCGTTCTTTAGTGACCGCGATGGGGTGAAGAAATACGACGTCCAGGAAATTGGTGAGGAACGGCGAAACGGCTATTCTTGGTTTAGTGCCGCTGGTTCTAATGTGGCGCGCGATTATGCCAAATGGAAACTGCGGATCCGGCTGTGACCTGGACGACCGAGCTGAGTACTGACCTGGGAGTTTGGTCCGTCGTGGCACCTAATGATAGGCGAATCGAGGATGCGCAACTCACGGTGCAGATTTCAGCGATCCCTGAGGGGTCCTTCGTTCGGCTTCGATTTATGATAGACCAATGATTGGCGTGATCGAGGAACTGATTCTGAAGGGTGGCAACTTTTGACTTGTTTGAATGCTTTGTTGAAATGGCTTAGGCTTTGATAGCCAACTTCAACTGCGGCTTCGCTTACATCGAATCGACCACTTGGCAGTAGCTTGGCGGCTTGCTCGATGCGTAGCTGACGTAGGCATCGGCTGATATGGTCATTTCCATAGTTTCAGAGAAGATGCTGGAAGTCACAGGATTGAGCGAGTGATGGACCTTCAGCTCAGCGATCGAATCCCCGATTATCTCAGCAGCCAATAAGCACCTTCATTGGATGCATTCGTTCGGTAGTAAATCTCTGAGTAGTCCGGAAGGATCGAGAATTCCGCTTTTCTGGAGCGCTACCGATGGCTAGAGTCTTGAATGACTCAGCGGCGATCGTTTCTCAAACAGTCCTTCTTTGGAGGGATTGCACCCATGGTGGTGCCTGCTTCGGTGCTCGGCCGGGGTGGTGCCAAAGCGCCGAATGAGCGGGTGCAGATGGCCTGCATCGGTGTCGGAGGTATGGGCTCAGGCAACATGCGTTCCTTGATGCAGGATCAACGTGTGGAAATGTTGGCGGTGTGTGATGTGGACGCCAATCACCGCAAGGCGGCGTTGCCTTTGACTGGCTATAGCGACTTTCGAGACGTGCTGGTGCGTGAGGACATCGATGCGGTGATGATTGCCACCCCGGATCATTGGCACGCCATCATTACCGGTGCTGCGATCAAAGCGGGAAAGGATGTTTATTGTGAAAAGCCTCTGGCAGCAAGCATTGCAGAAGGACGTTATGTCAGTGACCTGGTCGCCAAGCACAAGACGGTGTTGCAGTGCGGTACTTGGCGGCGTTCTGGTGCTTACACACGCATGGCATGTGAGTGGGTGCAGAATGGCTATGTTGGCACGCTAAAGCATATCGATGTTGGCGTGCCTGCGAGATTTGAAATTCGTGGCGGTTACACAGGCATGGAATCACCGCAAGCCGTGCCTGAGGCGTTGAACTTCGATATGTGGCTTGGCCCTTGCCTTGAAGTGGATTATACCGCATCGCGGGTCCACTTTAACTTTCGTTGGCTCAATGCTTACGCGCCGGGCTACATCACGGATTGGGGCGCGCATTTCTTGGATGTGGCTCAATGGGGCAATGATAGTGATAACACTGCGCCGGTGTCAGTGAAAGCTTCCAAGGTGGCCTACCGTGGCACAGGACTGTATGATGCGCCTGAGGAGTTTCAGATTGACTACCGTTATGCCAATGGTGTGACTATGCGGATGTTTGCTACGGCAGATGATGCGCAATGGGGTACCAAGTTCATTGGCGATGAGGGCTGGGTGTTCACTGAGAATAGCAAACTCATCACCGAGCCGATAGCACTGCGACAGACGCGTTTGAAGAAGTCGGATAAGAAGCTTTACGAATCGAAAAACCATCATCGTAACTTCATTGATAGTGTCTATTCCCGAGAACGCACGGCGGCTCCTGCAGAAGCGGCGCACCGGGCGGCCACCTGTTGTCATCTTGGTGGCATTGCTGCTGCCGTGAGCGACGAGGAATTGCATTTTGATCCGAAGAAAGAACGTTTTACCAATAGTGAAGCGGCCAATCAACATTTGATGCGCGCTATGCGTGAGCCGTGGCGCCTTAGTTAGTTTTCTGACTATGTTGGATCGTATTCGACACTGGTTCAGTGACACGCCTGAGGGGGTACCGCTCAACCTTGGAATGGGTATGTTGGGCCTTGTGTTGGGGCTGGTACAAGAGCGACCGCAACTGGTTCTACTTGGGCTTTGTTACGCTGGTGCCTTTCTGCTGGTAGGCTTTCGCGCTCGTTGGGCTCGCTATGCTTTGATGGTATTGTTTCTGTTCATGGGAGCGCGCCTGATTGCCAATGCGTTTTGGTTTGGACCGACCTTGATCCGCTTGGTCGGCACGGGTTTCTGTCTGTGGATGGCGTTGGATGTCTGGCGTCGTTACGCGCCAGAAAAGCTTGGGAGCCGATTGGAGAAATCCTGCGCCCTTGTGCTGCTGTTGACGCAGCCACGGGCTTTGGCCGGTGAGGATCTAGCGCGTTTGTTAGAAAAAAAATGGGGCGGTAGTTTTGCTTTTGATGCTACGGAAGATAGCACCCATGAGGACGTCGAAGAGGGAGATGAACAGCGTCAGTTTGTGGTCGATCAGGATGGGTATTTCATGGTGTATGCGCACCGTGGTTGGTTCCTGTTTCACAATGTCGATGAGCCTTATTGGAGTGATGACGCGGAAGTGGTGGCCACCATGCACGAAGATTTGCGTTGTGCTAGCATTGTGCGTGAACATTGTGCGTGGTTGTCGATCGATTTACTGCGTGTCGGTCAGAGTGATGATGAGCAAGCCTTGCAAATGCGAGCTATGGGCAAGCTGATTGCCGCTTTGGCAGATGAGGATACCATTGGCTTATACCGTCCTGATGACGGGCTATTGAATGTTTGGGGGCCGGAAGCGAAGGATCATTTGGAGCGGGGGCAATTAGATGCGGCCCTGTTTGAATTGAGCGAGCCACCAGTGCTAAGCATTGAATGCGACGACGAAGCGTTATTGTCCGGTGTGGCAGAAGCCAAGCAACGTTGGCCGGAGTTCGTGCAACGATTTGTGAGCCACGATGCCGAAAACGACAGCTTCGCCGTCAAGGCGCCCGTCACACGCGAAGAGGTTACCGAGTTCATTTGGATCGATGTTGACAAGTTGGAAGCGGGTCGTTTGCGTGGCACCTTACAAAATGCACCAGTGAATTTGGGTGACTTGAATTTAGGTGATCAAGTGGAAGTCCTGGAGTCCGATGTCTACGATTGGGTGTATGTGGTGGGTCTTGACGATCCAGTAGGTATGTTCACCCTAGCCGCCTTTCAGCCCACCGACGAACGCCCATGATCAGGATACTCCTACTAGCATCATTTCTTCTTGCAAGCCTTGCCCAGTCTCAGCTTACGGGCAGCAAGATTCGTGTGAGCGACCAAGAAGCGGCACTCATCGGTAAACAGATTTGGAAGAATGAGTGCAGCGGCACCAAGGACGGTTTGTTAGGGTGGAACTCTGGTGAGACCTTTGCTTCCTTGGGTATAGGCCATTTCATTTGGTATACGAAAGATCAAGAAGCCCGTTATGAAGAGAGCTTTCCGGCGTTGGTGCAGTTTCTCAAAGCCAAGAAGGTGAGGGGGCTTCCTGTGTGGCTGTTGACCACACCCGATTGCCCTTGGGCAAGCAAGGCGAGTTTCGATAAAGCTAAGTCTAGCAAAGATAAGCGTTTGATGAGCCTGCGTGAGTTCCTTTACAATACAGTATCGCAACAGACGGAGTTTGTGTTGCGACGCCTGGAAGGATCGGTGGGCAAGATGAAGAAGGCTACCGGTTCTGCTGCAAAGGCGCATGTATTGGAGAAGCGGTTCTACGCGTTGGCCGCAACCACGGCGGGTAAGTACGCCTTGATGGATTATGTCAATTTCAAGGGTGATGGCACCAATGTTAAGGAGCGTTACAAAGGCGAAGGCTGGGGGCTCTTACAAGTATTGCAGTCCATGCAAGGCAAGACCACAGGGCCTGCGGCAGTGCAGTCCTTCGCCAAGGCGGCGGAGTTCCAGCTCACGCGGCGCACTGTCAACCATCCCGTGGACAAGCGCTGGTTGAAAGGTTGGATCAATCGTGTCTCACGTTATCCCCAAGGGCTTCGTTAGAAGGAAGGTCATTCAGAACACCATCACTCTCCTGTGAAACACGGCTTCTTTGGCGAGCCCATCGAGCATGCTGTGCGTGTCTGTGTGCATTGTGGGTTCTGCCTAGCCGCTTGTCCGACCTATCAGGAGCTTGGTGTAGAGAAGCATTCTCCTCGCGGGCGCATCGTCTTGATGAATGAGGTATTGAAAGGCGCGCTGACGGCGGAAGAGGTGCAACCTTACTTGGGTTGCCTTGCTTGTGAACCTGCTTGTCCATCCTGTATGCGCTATGGTGACTTGATTAGCCTGTTCGGTGCGCTCATTCATCTGAACCGCAAACGTTCTTGAATGGATTGGCTCAAGCGTTTGCTCATCGAACAAACGCTTCCTCATCCGGAACGCTTTCGCTTGGGTGCAAAGGGCGCTGCACTCGCTAAGTCAGTGTGCGTTTGGATACCGAAAGCGTTGCGGCCGATGCTTGATCTTCTACCAGACGAACTGCTGGCGGCTCAGTCGATCCCCGTCGTATCCAAGGCTGAGGAGGCTTGGATGGCATACTAACTGTCGGCCGAGTGAAAAATATAATCTCGCGTCTCCCTAGGTGACATACAAAGAGCGCACCATGCGTAGCGTCGCCTCAGTAGGTAGCACGCTGCGTTCCATCTGATTAATCACATAAGCAAAGCCAATGCCCGTTGCAGGATCTGCGAAAGCGTGACTGCCGCCTGCTCCCGGATGTCCGAAGGCTTGCGTGTTAGGTCCGAATAAGTGCTGTGTCTTGTAGCCGTGGCCATCTATGGGATCTTTCATGAAACCAGCAGCGAACGCGGTGTTCCGCAGCAAAACGTGATCGTAACCTGAAGTGAGCGTCGTGCTCATGGCGTCAAGTTGTGATTCCTGAAAGAATGCTGTTCCTGCGCAGTTACCGCCGTTCGCGAGCAAAGCGTAGAAGGCTGCCAAGCCACAAGCGGAAGCGACGCCGCCCATCGCCGGATAACCGGCTTGCCATACGTCAGCTTGGTTCATTTCTGCTACTGCGCACAAGCCTGCAGGCGAGCTGAATGAGCGTTGTGTGAGAGACTTGCGATCTGAAAAGGCGGCATAGAAGGCTGCTTCTTCTGCCGAAGTCTGGGTTCCCATTTGGCCTGGCAATACGGTGGCGACTCGATGATGCTCGGCAGGGGGTAGGCCAATCCACACATCCAATCCTAACGGTTCTGCGAGATTTTCTCGCCAATAGTGACCCAACGAAGGCGCTTTGGTAAGTCGTCGAACTAGTTCTTCAGCAAGGAAACCGAAAGTGCGTGGATGATAGCCGTGCCCTGTGCCAAGCGTCCACAGGGGGGACTGGCTTGCCAAGACCGCGATCACGGCTTGATGATCTTCTATAGGCACCCGATGTTCGAGTGCTGAGAGGCCAGCCTGGTGGCTGAGCAGTTGGGCGACCGTCACTGATCCTTTGCCTGCCTGCGCGAATTCAGGCCAGATGTTCGCCACTGGTTCGTCGATGCCCGATCCAGCCTCAGTCAAGGCAGCGTGGACACACGCTGCTGCGGGGCCTTTGGTGCAGGACCAAATTGGCACCAGCGTCTCAGCCTCCCATGACAGGGTCCGCTCACGATCCCGGTATCCGCCTACGAGGTTCAGCAATTCGTTGTTGCCTTGCCAGATCGACAGGGCTCCGCCTAGTTGAAGATCGGCCTCAAAGTGAGCCTGGACCTGGGCTAGGCGTTCCTTTGCGATCTGAATCATCGTGCTGTGGAATGGCTTGAGAAAACGCTTGCGGCCCCAAATGAATGCGTGCAGTTTCCGCGCTCCTCCCCTGGGGCGTCTCCCTTGGAATCAACAAATTTCATCTGTTTATCCGTCATGCAAGTAAGAGCATCCGTCAAAAGGTTGAGTGCCGATTGCCAAATCGTGAAGCGCCGCGGCGTTCTCTACGTGATCTGCAAGAAGAACCCACGTCTTAAGCAGAAACAGAAGTGCAGCCCTCGCAACCAAACCAGTGCACGCCGTCAAAACTGGCGTCGTCGTCGTTGTGGGGCTCCTTACAAGGCCTGGAAGCAGAATTAGGTTCTGCTTTTACGAAATTGCTTTTCGAGAAACTCCGGCGATCCTTGGATCGCTGGAGTTTTTCTGTATTAAGGGTGGGCCTTCCGTGGAGTGAACAGTGGTCGCTATTTGCTCAGTTCCGGGGTAGATTATCGAGCTGGTGGTAGTATCCCCCTTCTCAGCCGAATTCTCTTCCCAAAACAAGGTTGATTTTGGTTGGGCGGGCTTGTGAGGACTAATGAGTCCAAAGCCTGGACCGACATTTTTTAAATTCTACTGGTTGCCGCTGTATGCCTATGTCCGTCGTCTTGGTTACAATATCCATGACGCAGAAAATCTCACCCAGGGATTCTTCCATAAGTTGATTAGCCAAGACTCTCTTTCAAGTGCCGATCCTGCGCGAGGCCGGCTGCGTGCGTTCTTGCTCTCCATGCTCAAGAACCACTTGGCAACAGAATAGAAACGCACGCAGACTGAGAAACGCGGCGGCGGCAAGCAGATCATCTCATTTGATCTGGAGTATGCTGAAGGGCAGCTCGAGTTTGGTGGCCACGGCAAGGAACTGTCTCCTGATCAGGACTATGATCAGAAATGGGCTGTGTTGTTGTTTTACGAAGCTCTATCAGAAGTGCAAGCCAGTATGGCAAGGTTATGTTTGCGGAACTGAAACATTTCCTCATTTATCAAGCCGATCGGCTGGAATACAAGGAGCTGGGAGTGGTCACGGACACCGAATGCAGCAACTTGCGCATCATGGTGCATCGGCAGCGGAAGGCCTTTCGCTACATTCTGCGCAACCGGGTGGCCGATGCCTTACTCGAACATAACGATGTCGATAAGGAGCTCCGCTTTGTGATTTGTCTCGTGTTAAGGGGTCACTTGAGGTAGCGAACTTAGTTCTGGGGTTCGACGATTCGAGGGCTCCCATCTTTGAGCTGCTCCAAGGCCTGTGCCTGTGCTGCCAACTGTTCAGCAGACAAGTTTCCCGACCGCAGGCCTGCAGACACTTCGCGCATGGCTTCTACGCTGCCGAACATGTGTGCACCATCCACAGACACCGGTTGGTTTGGACGCTGTAGCGATTCGATGGGCACACTGTTCTCGGTGGCCCAAGCGGTCGCGGCTTCTGGTTCCTTGGCGAACCATTGCTGTCCCAGACGTTGCACGGTTTCATCGCGGATGGTATCATCAGTGATGGAAAGTGCAGACGTTACTGCGCCCTCCAGCGATTGTGTGGCCAAACGTTCTGAGTAAGCTTTCACGCCGAGATCGGTGACACGCGCATCTGGCAGACTATTGAGCCATTCGCCAAGGCCTGCCAAATCATCGTTGCCCCATGTCCGTGCCATCTCGTAAATGCCCTGCTCCTTGGCCTTGCCATCGGGCAACTCTTCGTAGAAAGCTGTGGCCGCTTCGGGATCTTGGCTCACCCATCCACGTGCCAAGTCTTCGAACGCTTCCAAGGCATGCTCTTCTTCTACATGATCACCTAACCAACCCGCCAAGGCAGAGGGATCGACACTGGCCCAATCTTCTGCCAGTTCTTGAAATGCTTCACTCTTGAAAGCTGGGTCGGCTTGTTTCTCAGCCCAGGTCGCCGCTTCGCTAGGGTTCTGTTTGAAGAGGTGACTGACGATTTCACCAGCTAGGGATTCACGTTCCTTGCCAGCCTCTACCTTGGCTGTGAGGTAATCCGCAGCAGCATATGGATCCTTGGTCGCCCAACCTTCGATCAAGCCTTTAACCAAACCCTCATCGCGATCCTTCTCTGGAATTTCGTTGATCCAGGCCAGGGTCGACTCAGGATCCACCGATGCCCATGACGAGATCACGGGATTCATCAACACATCTTTGCTGATGCTGCGGCTGTTGCCATTCTCTTCCACATACTTGAGAGCGCCTTCAGGATCAAATTCAGCCCACGCATAGAGCAGCATTTGATACTCCTCCCGATGATCGTAACGCAGTGGGATCTCTTCAAAAGCTTTCAGCACATCAGGCAACGAATCTTCTGACAGGTTCCCCAAGATGTTGGTCAGGCTCGCAAAGCGATTGATTGGGTTGGAGTCTTTCTTGATTGTCTCCAACTCCTGACGCATCAATGATAGATTCATGCGCTGACTATTACCACCTTCAGAGCCACCGTTTGATGTCTTGCGGCCGCCAGTGTTACCACCGCCGAGTATGCCTGGACCCTGCACCACGATCGGCTTGCCCTTGGGTCCATGAGCCACTGACTTCGAACTCAACTTACCCAGGCTGTAACCGCCGATCGCCCCTAGGATCACAGTGCCAAAGAGAATCCCCAAATGCTTCATTAGGAGAGTATGATGGAGAGCCTGATCGGCAAGTCAAACCGGCCACTGTGATGAGTGGCTATGAGGTGGAATTCCCGTGATACCTATTGCATGGACCTTGGGTGCACTAACTCTTACCACTCATTCTTGTTCTTTCGCTGGAACGGTGAAATCATCAGTGAATGGCGTGAAGCTTGCCCACAGCTTTTTGCAGAAATTCTCCAGGGTCATCGGTGTAGAACTTAAAGGCGGCGTCATTGTAGACTTTCGTAACGAAAAAATGCTAATAGGTGGAGGGGGCTTCGTCCGCTGGGTTATGGAATGCACTCCGATAGTGTCTTAGTAAGAATCCCAATCATGCAGCCGCAGACAACCAGACTTCCAGTCAGCCAATTGCCCATTTTATTGACGGCAGCCTGACGATTTTCAAAACACTTTTAACGAAACGCATTCTCAGCCTTCTCGATCAGTGTCGGAATCTTGCCTGGCTCATTGCCAGCACCACGCGCCATCTCAGGCTTGCCGCCGCCTTTGCCACCGATGATTGGTGCCAGAGTTTGTACAAGCTTGCCAGCCTGATAGTCCTTGGTTAGTTCCTTCGCCACATAGACGCCGAGATGGGCTTTCTGGCCATCGTTCACGGCAAAGATCCCGACTCCCGCGAACTGGCGTTTCTTGAGACTGTTCAGCGCTTCAGTGAGTAAACTAACATCACCGTCAATTGCCAAGATCACTCGTGGTGGTGTTAGGTTGGTAGCCGTCACATTGGCAATGGCGTCGCCTAACAAACGATCGGCCTCGCGAGCCGCTGCTGCATTGCGTTCCTTGGTGAGGGTCTTGTGAGACTCAAGCAACTTTGCTTCCAAGTTGACAATGGCCTTGTCCTTCTCAGCCAATTGTTCATTCACGTAAGCCACTGCTGAGGCCCCTGACAAGGCCTCAATCCGACGTGTGCCGGCAGAAATAGCCGCTTCGGAACGTACTTTGACTAGGCCAAGTTCACCCGTAGCGCGTACATGTGTGCCACCACAGAGTTCCATGGAATAGCCATCCAATCCGTTGGGCGCACCACCGATTTGAACGACGCGCACGGTGTCTCCGTATTTGTCGCCAAAGAACTGCATGATGTCATCGCGACCCTGGATGTCTTTGTGAGGAATCTCTTGCGTCGATACCGGCGTGTTTTCAATCACCTTACGATTCACTGCTGCCTCAATATCTGTAATCTGTGCTTCTGTAAGGGCTTTGCTATTGAAATCAAAGCGCAACCGATCTGGCCCTACGTAAGAGCCTTGTTGGGCAATATCTGGACTGACGACTTCGTGCAGTGCCCAGTGCAACAGATGCGTTGCCGTGTGATGTGATTCAATGGCAGCGCGTCGCTCAGGATCGACACGCATGGTGATGGTGAGCGGTGTTCCATCAAAGCCTGTCGGCGCTTCTGCTAGATGTAGGGCCATCGCTTCACCAATGGAATAGATGTTGAGGACCTCAATCTCATCGGCTCCTGCGATCACCACGCCTGTATCGCTGACCTGGCCACCTTTCTCTGCGTAGAAGGGACAGCGATCCACTATGGCCAGACAAGCGCCATCTTGATCGTGGATCTCAAGGATTTGACCGTTGATCTCCTGTTCATCAAAGCCCACAAACTCCGTGATCACGGCTGAGGTGATATCTTGCGCACTGATCACTTGGGAGGTTCGTGCTTCTTTGCTGCGCTTGCGGATTTCTTCCATCAGTCGCTCCACTTCTTTCTCATCCACCTGCAGTCCACGTTCCTCAGCCATCAAGTAAGTCAAGTCTAACGGAAATCCATATGTGTCGGACAACTTGATGGCAGTCTCCGGCGGAAACGCTGTTTCGCCTTCGGCCAACTTCTTCACTGCGGATTCAAACAACTGCAATCCTCGGTCCAAGGTGCGGTTGAAACTGCGCTCTTCTTGATCCAGCATTTCCACAATGCGTGCCTCATGGGTGCGCAGTTCGGGAAAGGCGTCACCGAACTCTGCCACCAAAGTCGGCACCAGCTTACTGAGGAATGGTGTGCCATCTTCTCCCAAGCCTAACGTTCTGCCGAAACGCACCGCGCGACGCAAGATCCGACGCAACACGTAATTACGATCTTTATTTCCTGGCAGAATGCCATCGGCGATGGAGAAACTCAAGGTGCGGATGTGATCACCAATGACGCGAAACGCCACGTCGACCTGTTCCTGGGCACTCACCGTTTGGCGAGTCGCCGTCGCCGGCAAGGTGCAAGCATAGGTCTTGCCACTTAGTGTAGCCAAGGCTTCAAATAACGGCGTGAACACATCTGTGTCGTAGTTCGAAATCATGCCACTGAAATCGGTGAGGCCTTTGGTGCGTTGTAGGATGCTGCATACCCGCTCGAAACCCATGCCTGTGTCGACATGCGTGGCTGGTAGCGGGCGGAAGGTCTTGTCTGCTTCGGCGTTGTATTCAATGAAGACCAAGTTCCAAATTTCAATGCACTGCATGTTGTCGGCATTGACGAGCTTGCCCTCGCTATCGCCATTTGGCGTCAGGTCCACATGCAACTCGGAGCACGGTCCGCACGGACCGGTATCGCCCATCATCCAGAAATTGTCTGCCTTGCTGCCGTCTACTATGTGCTTGTTAGGATCCAAGCCGACCTTTTCAAACAACACTTTCCAAAACGCGTAGGCTTCCTCATCACGTTCGCCGGGATCGCCTTCGCCTGGCTGGTAGATCGTAGCATACAAACGTTCCGGCGGAAATCCCCAGCGCTCGACAATCAATTCCCATGCCCAGGCTATAGCTTCTTCTTTGAAGTAATCGCCAAAGCTCCAATTTCCAAGCATCTCAAACAAGGTGTGATGATAGGTGTCGTAGCCTACATCCTCCAAATCGTTGTGCTTGCCTCCGGCGCGAATGCATTTTTGCGTGTCCGCTGCGCGTGGTGGGTCATAGGGCGCCTTTTGTGTGCCGAGAAAGTACGGCACAAACTGATTCATGCCTGCATTGGTGAACAACAGGTTCGGCGAGGACGGCATGAGGGAGGACGAAGGCACGATGGTGTGCCCTTTCTCTTCGAAAAAGTCCAAGAACGACTGGCGGATTTCTTGCGATGTCATGATGAAAGTTGCGAGGCCGATAACAGCGCCCAGATCGCTTCCAGGTCAATCGCTTAATGGGGCTGCAAGGGCGGTGGCGTGTTCTAAACAGCCTTCGCTCGGATCACGAATCCCACACCAAAAGCACTACGCCAATGATCCCTGAGATCACAGCGGCTGCCGATGAACCACCAAACTGGGTCACCAGTTTCAACCTCGCAAACTTCGCGAACGACAACACTGCCAAGTCTTCTCCGCGTTCAGGGCCGGGAGCCTTCATCGTCACCTCACCCGGGGCAAAGGCC
>MDTC01013577.1_pt1 | contig 22481 bp, 21 predicted proteins | sample 811181 | NCBI WGS metagenome assembly MDTC01 (sample SAMN05326644, study PRJNA326480) | marine metagenome | isolation source: seawater | place: Pacific Ocean: North | collected 2011 | reverse complement strand
GGAACCCTGATCGTAAGTAGCCGCCGCAAGAATGCCTATGGTCAACAACACAGTCGTAGGTATACGCCAGCTGATAATGCGTCGAAACAGCAGCCACAGCCCGCCCAGCAGAAACATACCCGCAGTTACGGTGGTCTGGTAGTGAGCGGCTGCGGCGCCAGGCATAAATTCGGCGACAGTGGTGCCTTCGCGGTAGCGAAAATCGCTCAGTAGAGTGGCGCCACTCAGACCGTCGATGTGTACGCTTGGATACGTCGCCATCAGCGCTGGAAACGACAACAAAATCACCGCATAGCCGACCATGGCGGGGTTAAATACGTTCTGACCCAGACCGCCGTAAGCATGTTTTGCGAGGCCGACAGCGGCGAGTGCGGCTACTGCTAATACGCCAGCTGGCAAATCCGGGGGTAAACACACCGCGATCAACCAGGCGGTTAACAGTGTACTGCCGTCGCTGAGATGCCGGCTGAGTTCTGTACTCAAGTGAGCAGGTCGTTGCAGCAGCACTATGACGGCTTCGATCAGCGCACACCAAAGGCATAAGACGATGCCGTTAAGCAGTATGCCAAAGCCTAAAAAGTAAGCCTGAGCGAGCAGTCCGGGCGTCATCGCGGCTAAAACCGTATACATAATCGTGGACGTACCTGTGCGAGTTCTCTTTTTCACAGGCGCCGCCCCTTTTCTTGCCGGGCAGTTTCGCCGCGACCGGGCCGTTCATGGTTTTGTTTGGTGTCTTCGGCGCGACCGGGGCGGCTCCGGCGTCGTTGCAGCCGTTCGGCGCGCCGTTGTTCAGTTGCTTGGCTGCGTTGCGCCGCGCGATCTTGATGTTCTGCATAGCGCAGCTTGATGGCCTGTTTGTGATCGCTGTCTTGTCGTTGTCGGCTCTCGATACGTTTAGCTTGGGTGAAAATCTCGGTGAGATTAATATTGCTTGGGCATGCTCGGTCGCAGAGGCTGCATTCCACGCAGGCCTGTAGTCCTAGATCAGCTGCGGCCGACCAGGATTCGGCTTGAGCAAGCTTAAATAATTGGTCCGGTGCTAGATCACGTGGGCAGACGTCGATGCACTGGGTGCAATTAATGCAACCGTGACTGGCAGGCGCCAATTGCGCGGGTTGGGGGGTCATTGCTGTGGGCACGCTGACAAGACTGATGCAGTCTACAGGACACGCAGGAATGCACAGCTCGCAGCCGGTGCAATCTTGCGCAAGGACCGTGTGCATAAAGCCGTTGGCGCCGACGATGGCGTCTACTGGACAGGGTGGTAGGCACAATGCGCAACCGATGCATTTAGCTTCATCAATAACCGCAAGCATGGTCTCTGGTTGGGTAATCGCGATCTGTTCAACAGGCGCATCCGGACCCATAAGATCACGCAGCTGGATAACCAGCTCTGGTCCTCCTGGGGGACAAAGATCGATTGCGTTACCGGCGGCCACGGCTTCGGCATAGGGCATGCAGCCTGGATATCCGCACTGTGCGCATTGGGTTTGTGGCAGCAATGAGTCGATCTCTCTGGGCAGACTTAGTTCGTCATGGGGCAGCCGTCGGCGTAACTGGGATACGCTCAGAGCTAGGGCCAGTAAAGTGACGACCAATAGGATTGGGGTGAGAGCGATTGAATACATCAGACGGTGAGGCCCTGAAACCCCATGAAGGCCATACTCATTAGGCCTGCGCTAATTAAGGCGATAGGGGTGCCTTTGAACGCATTTGGTAAATTCGATTGCTGAACTTGTTCGCGCATGGCGCCAAACAGAACCATCACCAGAGTAAAGCCCGCAGCCGCGCCGATGGCGTAGAACAGAGTTTGCAGCAGTGACAGACCCTGGCCGATAGCCAGTAGGCTGACGCCGAGCACTGCGCAATTGCTTGTTATGAGGGGTAGATAAACGCCGAGCAATTGTTGTAATACGGGGGATGATGCGCGCAAGTACACCTGCACCAGTTGCACTAATCCGGCGATGACGACGATAAAGAGAATGATGCGCAGATATTCAAGGCCCAGGGGCAGCAATATGCCGTTGTAGAGGATATGAGTGCTGACGGCGGCTAAGCTCAGCACGAAGGTCGTGGCAAGACCCGTAGCAAAGGCAGTGTCGTAACTTTTGGTGATGCCCATGAACGGGCAGAGCCCAAGAAACTGCGCGAGCACGAAGTTATTGACCAATAAGGCCCCGAGCAGTATCAGGCTTAAATCTGTCATGCCAGCTATGGTCCTAAGCTACCGCGCCGGTTTACTTCACCACCATGCCAGGGGTTGCCCCGCTGTCCGGTGACAATAGGAAAATATCGGTCTCGCCGGGTCCGGCGGACAGCACCATGCCTTCGGAGACCCCAAATCGCATTTTGCGTGGCGCGAGATTTGCCACCACTACGGTTAAGCGGCCGACTAAGTCTTCCGGGGAGTAAGCGGCTTTTATGCCGGAAAACACCTGGCGTTGGTGATCACCTACGTCCAGTACTAAGCACAATAACTTGTCGGCGCCTTCTACAGGTTCAGCGCTAATGACTCTGGCGACGCGCAATTCAATTTTATTGAAGTCGTCAATGCTGATCGTTGGGTCTGCCTTAGCCACTTCTGGTTTAGCCTCCTGCGCAGTCTCTGGTTCTGACGCGTCGACCAATTGTCCGACCTGTTTGGCTTCCATACGTTGCAGCATGGGTTTAAACGGATTAATGCGATGACCTGCTAAATCGTTTTTCAGGTCAGCCCACTGTAACGGTGCTACGGCGAGAAACTCCTCAGCGCGTCGGGCGGTCTCTGGCAGTATTGGCTTTAGAAAAATCATCAATGCGCGGAACATCTGGATCGCTTGACTGCACACGGGTTGCACGTCCGTCTTGCGGTCGGGATCTTTGATCATATTCCAGGGCTCGTGTGCTGCAACATACTGATTTGCCAGATCCGCCAGTGCGGTAATTTCGCGCATGGCCTTACCGAAATTGCCTCTCTCGAAATGGTCGGCAATGCGATCAGCCGCATCGGTGAACTGCTGCATCAGCGGCTGATCATGTAAGTCAGAACTCAGCTCGCCGTCAAAGTGTTTGACCAAAAATCCAGCGGTGCGGCTGGCGATGTTGATGATTTTGCCAACCAGATCAGCGTTCACTCGCTGAACAAAGTCATCTAGATTAATATCCAGATCGTCGGCGGAGTCGCTGAGCTTAGTGGCGTAGTAGTAGCGCAGATATTCTGGGTTCAAATGTTCTAGATAACGCTTGGCCAGAATGAAGGTGCCGCGGGACTTAGACATTTTGGTGCCGTTTACGGTGACGAAGCCGTGGGTGTGAATGCGGCTGGGCGTCCTGAAACCGGCGCCACTAAGCACGGCTGGCCAGAATAACGCATGAAAATTCACGATGTCCTTGCCGATAAAATGATGCACCTCGGCGCTGCTATCGGGTGCCCAGAAGGTGTCGAAGTTCAGATCGTCGCGCTGATCACACAGGTTTTTCAGGCTCGCCATGTAGCCAATCGGCGCGTCCATCCACACGTAAAAGTACTTGTCCTCGGTGCCAGGGATCGTAAAGCCAAAGTAGGGCGCGTCCCGCGAGATATCCCACGGCCTTAACTCATCGTCGAGCCATTCGCTCAGTTTGTTGGCGATCTCCGGTTGGACAGTGCCGGATCGGGTCCAGTCGCGGAGAAAATCTGTGGATTGGCCGAGGTCGAAAAAGTAGTGTTCGGAGGCGCGCAACTCGGGGGCACTGCCAGAGTAAATGGATTTTGGGTTGCCGAGCTCTGTTGCATTATAGGTGGCGCCGCAGTTTTCGCAGTTGTCCCCGTACTGGCCCTCTGTCTGGCATTTTGGGCAGTTGCCAATCACGAAACGATCGGCGAGAAACAAACCCTTCTCCGCGTCATACAGTTGTTCGACGTTCTTGGTAAAGATCAGTCCCTGCTCGTTTAGGCGCGCAAAAATAAGTTCGGAATAATGACGATTTTCCTCTGAATGGGTGGAGTGGTAGTTGTCGTACTCAACCAGAAAACCGTTAAAGTCGGCCAAGTGCTGTTGACGTACCGCGTCTACCAGCTCTGTTGGTGGCACATCCTCTTGTTCTGCCTTAATCATCGTCGCGGTGCCGTGCGCGTCATCAGCGCACACGTAGACGACCGAATGGCCCTGCATACGCAGAAAGCGCACCCAAATATCTGTTTGGATGTGCTCTAGCATATGCCCAAGATGGATTGGGCCGTTCGCGTTTGGCAAAGCGCTGGTGACAAAGATTTGGCGTTGCATGAAGATCCTAGCTGGTCGAACGAATCAAGGTGCGTTGCCGATTATAGGGTGGATTGTTCAAAGAGTGGTGGCAAAAGTGTTGTTGGGGATAGCGGCGGCGACTCGCTACCGTGATTGAAGTTGGACTCAGACGTTTCGCTTTGGCGCTGCCTTTACGGCCGATCTGCGCAGTTGAGTGTCGCGCTGGCGCTGACCGTTGCTATACCCGTCCAGCGAAGGGCACTACACTAGCGCGCTGGTTAACGAAGGCGTCAAACATAAATGAAGGTTGAGGAATTCAAAGACCCGTACTTAGGCAAAACCTGGCAGGAGCTAGGCGCGCGCATTTTTTCATCGGGGGATCGTATTTCGGTCACTTTGGGTTATCCCGCCAATGGTCTCCAGCCGCAGTTGCAAAAGCAGCTCGGCGAGTTTTTAGGGCGCGCGGACATTGACCTGGAGCTGCGCTTTGTTGCGGACCACGGGCGTGCCTTTAATCAGGTCAAGAACATTGTTTTAGTGGCGAGTGGTAAAGGTGGTGTTGGTAAGTCCACTAGCGCAGTAAATCTCGCGTTAGCATTAGACGCAGAAGGCGCGAAGGTGGGCCTGCTCGATGCGGATATCTATGGGCCGAGCCAAGGCGTGATGCTGGGTGTTGAGGAAGGTCGTCGCCCCGATATAAAGGACGGTAAATACTTTGAACCCATTCGTGCCCATGGCCTGAAGGCCATGTCTATGAGTTTTATGATCACCGAAAAAACGCCCATGGTCTGGCGTGGACCCATGGCCAGCGGCGCATTGCAACAGATCCTCGGCCAGACCCAATGGGGTGATCTAGATTATTTGATTGTCGATATGCCTCCTGGCACCGGAGACATTCAACTGACCCTGTCGCAAAAGGCGCCGGTTGCCGGTGCGGTGATCGTAACGACGCCCCAGGATATTGCGCTGCTTGACGCCATGAAGGGGGTTGAGATGTTTGGCAAAGTAGACATTCCGGTGTTGGGTATTCTCGAAAATATGAGCGTGCACCAATGCGAAAATTGTAACCACATTAGTTACCCCTTCGGCGCAGGTGGGGGCTCAAAAATTTCCGGCGAGCTTGGTGTGCCGTTATTAGGGCAGTTGCCCTTGTCGACGGAAATCCGTCGGCAAGCGGATGGCGGTACGCCAACAGTTCGAGCGGATCCGGAATCGGCAGCGAGCGAACTGTATAAGGATGCGGCGCGGCACTTAGCCGCACGCTTATGGACGCGGGAACAAGCCGCGCCGACCATTCGCATGGTCGATGATTAACGGGCGCAAAATAGCCGTTTTTAATACTCAAGAATTTACTAGAGAACACACTATGACCATTAAGTCGGATCGTTGGATTATTGAACAAGCCCAGGCCGGTATGATTGAGCCGTTTGAATCGGGGCAGGTGCGTCACCAAGACGGCAACAAAGTCATTTCTTACGGTACGTCTAGTTACGGCTATGACGTCCGTTGCGGCCCGCAGTTTAAGGTATTTACGAACATCCACTCGGCGACGGTTGACCCTAAGGCGTTTGATGCCAACAGCTTCGTCGATATCGAAGATGATGTTTGCATCATCCCCCCTAACTCGTTTGCGTTGGCGAGCACGGTTGAATATTTCCGTATACCTGAAGATGTGTTGACGATTTGTTTGGGTAAGTCCACCTATGCTCGTTGCGGCATCATTGTGAATGTCACGCCGCTTGAGCCCGAGTGGGAAGGCCACGTTACGCTGGAGTTTTCAAATACTACGACGCTGCCGGCAAAAATTTATGCCAACGAAGGCGTCGCGCAGATGTTGTTTTTTCAGTCAGACGAACGGTGTCAGGTCAGTTATAAAGACCGCGGTGGCAAATACCAAGGTCAAACAGGCGTGACCCTGCCGAAGACCTAATAGACTGGCCTCGGCGGCAACGTCACCAGGGCCTGTCGGTGATTTAGGCGATCACTAGCTGGTCGGATGCGGCCAGAGTGTGGGCTGGGACGACCTCGCCGACAACGGTTGGGTGCTCGCCCTGCGCCTGCAAATGCTCTAACGCAGCCGCGCTGTCTTGTTCACTGACGATTAACAACAGACCCAGGCCGCAATTGAATGTACCGAGCATCTCTTCGTCGCTGATATTGCCTGCCTGTTGTAGCCAGGCGAATACCTCGGGTCGTTGCCAACTGCCCAGATCGATGCGTGCGGCTTGAGCCGGATCGGCAAAGACTCGTGGAATGTTTTCGTAAAAGCCGCCCCCGGTTATGTGAACCATACCGTTCACTTCGACGTGACTGAGCAATTCGCGCACGGGTTTCACATAAATCCGCGTTGGTGCCAGTAAGTTGTCGAGCAATTGTTCGCTTGGTATCACGCCTTGATGTTCTAAAACTTTGCGAATCAATGAATAACCGTTGCTGTGCGGCCCGCTGCTGGGCAAGCCGATTATCTTGTCGCCCACTGTTATGCGTTGGCCGTCAATAATTTTGCTTTTCTCAACCACGCCAATGCAAAAACCGGCAAGGTCGTATTCTCCGTCGCTATAGAAACCGGGCATCTCTGCGGTCTCGCCGCCGGCCAGCGCGCAGCCGGCGATTTCGCAACCCTTGGCTATACCCTTAATCACGCGCTCCGCAATATCTACGTCGAGTTTGCCGGTCGCGTAGTAGTCTAGGAACAGAAATGCTTCGGCACCGGTCACTAAGACATCATTCGCACACATGGCGACAAGATCCTGGCCAACGCCGTCATGGCGCGCGTAGTCGATAGCGATTTTAAGTTTGGTGCCCACACCGTCCGTACCCGTTACTAAAATAGGGTGGGTATAGCCGCTGGGCAATTCGGCCATGGCAGCAAATCCGCCAAGACCACCCAGCAGTTCCGGGCGCTTCGTGGCCTGCGCTGCTGGTGCGATACGCCGAATTAAATCGGCACCGGCCTCAGTGTCGACGCCCGCCTGTTTATAGGTCAGGCCGCTAGATGGATTAGACTCAGACACGCTCTGATCTCGTTAATTTTGCTGCGCAGTGTACACCGCGCCAGCGCGGTGCGGGAATACGAACCGCTTTGTTTGTATGTCAGACGGTGTTCTCAATGCCCGTTGGAATTAGCTACACTGGGTGTCCACCAGTTACAAAACTCGGAGCTTATGGTCCATCTCGCCAGAAGTATTATCGCTAAGCGCAGCCTTCGTGTTCTAGTGATAGGCCTATTGTGCATGCCAACACTGGTTACGGCGGCGATAATCGATGACCAGCTCTACACCGTGCAGCTGCCGGTGCTTGATCAGGGCGACGGCAATCGTCAGGCAGCAGCGCGTCAAGCACTGTTGCAAGTGCTGTCTCGGGTTACCGGTTTAAGCACAATTCCTCGCCATCAGCGGGTCAGTGACGCATTAGCGCGGCCCGATCGATTTTACAGCGAATATGTATTCGTACGTGCGGAGGGCGCGGATTCTCAGGGAGGCGCACAGGCTCTGGAACTTAAAGTCAGATTCCAGGAAAACGCGATACTGGAATTGGTCCGAGCAGCGCGACTGCCCATTTGGTGGTCAGGAAGACCCTTAAGTATGGCGTGGCTGGTGGTGGAGCAAGATGGTCAGCGATCGTTGTTGCGTGACGGCAGCCAACTTGAACTCGCGCAAGCCCTGCAGCGGCAAGCGCGTCAGCGCGGCCTACCCGTGGCGTTGCCGTTACTTGACCTGCAGGATAACTTGCTGGTGTCGCCGGGGATTGTATGGGGTAACTTTCTGCCCACACTCATCAGCGCGACAGATCGTTATGGAATCAATCAACTCATCGTGGGACGGATGCGCGCTCAACATGACGGTGAGCAGACCCTGTACAGTGGCGATTGGCAGGTTGCCTTCGCTGAAGATCTAGCGCCGGTAACGAGCAACTTCTCTGGCTTGAGTGCCAAGCAGGCGCTAAACATAGCTATGGAACTGGCGACCACCTATTTCGCGCCGGCGATGACCGTGTTCTCTGGGGATCGGTTTGACCATACGCTGCATGTGAGCGAGCTCAGAGAAATAGGACAATACGCTCGAATGATGAATTACTTTCGCCAATTTGAATTTGTTGAAGATGTCAGTGTGACGTCGATCGCGGATGGTAAAATGACTTTGAAGGTCAGCACTGCGGCCAGCGAGAAACTGTTGCTGTCGTTATTGACGCGCGATGGCCGGTTGCAAGCAGCGCCCCCGGAGGGCCAGGCCGCGTTAACTCGATTATTGTGGCGTGACTGATGCGTTATTTGCCCAATGTGCTGTCGATTTTACGGATGTTGTTGGTGGTCCCAACAAGCGCGTGCCTGTGGTTTGGTGAGATCGCGCTGGCACTCGCGTTAATGGCCATTGCGGGCATATCTGACGGCATCGATGGCGCTCTGGCGCGCCGCTACAATTGGCAGACACACTTAGGTTCTATCCTTGATCCCTTGGCGGATAAAATCTTGGTTGCTGCGACATTCATTGTCTTTACCTTCCAAGGCTACATTCCACTGTGGTTGGCGCTTCTGACCATTGGCCGTGATCTAATCATTCTCTTCGGCGGGACGTTGTATCGGATATTTTTTGGTCCGTTTGAGATCAAACCGAGCTTAATCAGCAAAGCAAATACCGCCATGCAAGTGGTCACTTTGATTTTGATCATGCTGTATCTATTACCTAGCGCCCCGGTGCAACTGCCCTTATTGGCGCAACTGGGCGAATACTTGGGGGGCGTTACAGAGCAATGGGTCGACCCCTATTGCCTGTGGTTGTTGGCGACTCTTGGTACTGTCTCAGGCGGCCACTATATGGTGGTCTGGGGTGCGCGAACGCGGCGGGAACTGAAGTTGCGAAAACCAGCTGAAGGCATCACTCAGGATGGCAGTAGCGGCTCTTGAGTACGCAGATTACGTTACCCATAGATGACGAGTATTGTCCGACTATGGACAACTTTGTTGTGGGCGCAAACTTTGAATTGATGGCGTTTTTGCGTTCATTGCACGTTAGCTTTCGCGGCATTTGGATCAGTGGCGCCCGAGCCAGTGGTCGCAGTCATCTTTTGCGAGCGTGCTGCAGTGCTGCCATGCAAACCGGGCGTCAAGCTATATACATAGACTGTGCGGCGCCAGAGTCCGATTGGAGCGCTGAGGTTCAATGTGCCATGGATGTGTCCTTGGCAAGCAACGCGTTTGTAGCAATGGATAATTTAGGCCGATTGAAAGGGCATAAACAACACGAGGAGGCGCTGATGTCGATCTATCAAACTCTCCATGCTGTAGACGGCGAAATGTTGGTCAGCCATGATCAGTCGGCCCTTGGGGTTGAGTTTGACCTGCCGGATTTAAATTCGCGGATGCGTGGCTTCGCTCACTTTTCGCTCGCGCCGCTGCAAGATCACGGCAAAGCCGAGGTGCTTACTCGGCGTGCGCGAGCTAAAGGTTATGATCTTCCAGATGCAGTCGTAGAGTATTGGCTGCGGCGCGGACCGCGAGATTTATCGACGTTAGTCCGCGACCTAGAACGCTTGGATCAGGCCACACTTACCCATCAACGATTACTCACCGTGCCCTTGCTTAAGCAAGTGTTGGGGTATTGAGGTGGCTGTCGAGCACGCGCGTGAGCGGAGCAATTCCAGCGTTATCGCTGTTGTGGGCGGGGGCAGCGCTGGACATGTCGTGCCGGCATTGCCAGTTATTGATCAACTGTTGCTTAGACAATGGACGGTGCACTTTATCGGCACGCGCAGTGGGTTTGAAGAAAAACTGCTGCGCGGCCGTGATGTGGCCTTTCATGGCATTGCAGCGGGTAAGTTGCGACGTTATTTAGATTGGCGAAACCTTACTGATTTGGTGCGCATCGTTTGGGCGGTAATTGAGTCGTTGCTTTTGCTGCGGCGCATAAAGCCCAAGGTTGTTTTTTCCAAAGGAGGCTTCGTTTCATTGCCATTGGTGTTCGCTGCTTGGTTGTTGCGGGTGCCGGTTGTCGCCCACGAATCTGATCTTACGCCCGGTCTGGCAAACCGGCTGGCATCGCCCTTTGTGCAAACGTTTTGTATCAGTTTTCATGAGACCGCGTTGCCGAAATTTGCGGGCCGGATCGTGCATACGGGCACCCCGATTAGGCCTGAGTTGTTGGCAGGTGATGGAGACAAGGGTCGCATTGCTTTGGCTCTGGGCGATAAAAAAATCCTTTTGGTGACTGGCGGTAGTCTCGGTGCGGATCGCCTCAATCAGGTTGTCCGCGAAGCGCTGCCTGTGTTGCTGCAGGAATATGTGGTGATTCATATCTGTGGCGAGGGCAAAGTCAGCGGCGAAACGCAGTCGGGTTACTTTGAGTTTGAATATGTGTCTCAAGGCTGGGGCGACCTGCTCAGTGCGGCTGATGTCGTATTATCCCGGGCGGGCGCCAACGCGCTGTTCGAACTTCTTACTTTAGCCAAATTGAACTTGCTGGTGCCGCTGTCTGCTAAGGCCTCGCGCGGCGATCAAATCGCTAATGCCGACTATGCCCAGTCCCAAGGCTATAGCCAGGTTTTGGCGGAATCGGCATTGAATCCGCAGAGCCTGTGCGAGGCGCTCAGTGGTCTGCAAGACAATAGAGCGCATCAGCTGGCGCGACTTGCCGAGTTTCGCCGGCTGCCGACCATTGATCTTCTTGTTGACGAAATTGAGGCGCTGACGTGAATTCCATGCATGCCGCAACGCCTGTTCTTGACATCCTTTCCGCCGAGTCCTAACGTCGCCGCTCTTTGCAACATACCAACTCACCCATGTACACGATTAAAACTTATAACGCCATTGCGCCCGTAGGGCTGGAGCGCTTTTCTAAAGATCAATACACCGTAAGCGCTGACGTTGATTCAGCGGACGCCGTGCTGCTGCGCAGCCACAAGCTGGGTGTTGACGAACTTTCCTCTGGACTGTGCGCAATCGCCCGTGCCGGGGCGGGGACGAATAATGTACCGGTTCAAGAATGCAGCAAGCGCGGCATCGTGGTATTCAATACCCCAGGCGCGAATGCTAATTCAGTTAAGGAGCTTGTGCTCACAGGCCTGCTACTTGCCTCCAGAGACGTCTTGGGTGGTATCAACTATGTGCGCTCGCTGGCTTCCGTGCAGGACGATGCCGAGCTGAATAAGCTCGTAGAAGCCGAGAAGAAAAGATTCAAGGGTCGCGAATTAGTCGGTAAAACTCTAGGGGTCGTGGGCCTAGGCGCGATTGGCTCGATGGTCGCCAGAGCCGGTTTGGATTTGGGTATGAACGTAGTGGGCTACGATCCGGCGTTATCTGTCGATGCCGCATGGCGTATTCCCGCGGAAGTTGAACGCATGCAGAACTTACCGTCATTGTTTGCGCAAGCTGATTACGTCACGTTGCACGTACCTTTGTTGCCCGCCACCGAGGGTATGATCAATGAAGAAAGTTTGCGGGCGTTCAAACCGGGTAGTGTGTTGCTGAATTTCGCACGACAACCGATCGTTGAATCCAGCGCTTTGAGCGCCGCGTTAGAAAATGGTCAAGTCGCACGCTACGTCGCTGACTTCCCGATTCCAGGTTTATTGGATCATGACAAAGTCATGCTCACACCGCACTTGGGTGCGAGCACAGATGAAGCCGAAGAGAACTGCGCGGTCATGGCCGCGGACCAATTACGGCGTTTTCTAGAAAGCGGCAGTATTGTTAATTCCGTGAACTTTCCAACTGTGGTATCCGAAGCGCACGAAGGTTTTCGCTTGGCTGTGAGCAATGCCAACGTGCCAGGCATGCTGGGACAGATGACCGCCGTTTTGGCCGAACGCAACATTAATGTTATAGATCTGATTAACAAAAGCCGCGATGACGTCGCCTATAATCTGATTGATCTGTCAGAAGCGCCTGATCAAGGATTGATTGATGCTATCGCTCAGATCGAAAGTGTCATTAACGTACGAGTCATTGAGAACTAGGCGCCGACTTTTTTGACGCCTCGGCGTGCTTGGCGCGCAATAAAACGGTCTGGCGCGACGCTTTTCAGTGCGCGGGAAGAGGCGGGGGTGATCCAGCCGAGCATGTCGCTGGCGATGATGCTGGCGGCGAACGGGGCGCTGCTGCTGCCCATAGAGCCGTGGGCGGCAGTAATCCACACACATTCGTCGACTTTGCCAATCACCGGGTCTCGATCGCTTGAAACGCATCGTGCTGCGCGCTGATATTTGAGCGTTTGGATGTCGTCGGCACCCAGAAAGGCACGGTTGCTGGCAATGTTGTGGGCTGTTGCGATGTCGGCCTCCCAGGGCGATTGCTCGTAGGTGCTGCCGATGACCCAATGCTCCGTGCCGGGTAATACGTAGCCATTTCCTACAATGGCCACGCTGAGTTTGTGTAGCTCGTCCGTAACAGGTGGCGCGATCCATTCTAATTGTCCAAAGACATCGCCGATCTCCAACGGCATGGCGGGTGCGAATTTTTGACTCATGCTGGCGCAGGCGATCACGTCCGGTTGTGCTGGCCCTGCGGATTGCACAAATTGAATACGCGGATGCGCCAATATTCGGGCACACAGACGCGGCAGGTTGATGATTGCCGAGTCTCTAAACAGCAGTGCCGAATGCGCCTCTAGGCCGAGTTGGCTGCTGACGGCTTGGGCGTCGAGAAAAGCCAACCAAGGATTTTCGGAGTCGCCGTAAACTGCGTCAATGCGGCGTTGCTTTGCTACTTCTTGGTTGTTGAGTGCAAGTTGCACCGCGCTTATAGGTTGGGCGACATCAGAGTGAGTTAAAAGCGGTCGCGCGTGGTGATAGGCGCGCGCCCGAAACTCCGCTGTAGCACTGAGATCGCCGAGTAGCCGACAATGCAATGCGCTTGCCTGCATGCGCGAACCGCCATGAGCAATTCCATTTGGGTCGAAAAGTTCGACATTAATGCCCTGATTGGCGAGTTCTCGAGCTACCGAACATCCGGCGATCCCTGCACCAAAAATCCGTATTTGTTGGGGAACAGTCGGGCGGCTGCGTTGGGTTCTCGCGTTGAAGATACCCGCTAAGCTTTCACGTTTGCGAGGTCGCTGGTCCACTTTGCGCATAGCAAAACCCACCTCGGTGAGTCCGCGGCGCACCTGACCGGATGCCGTGAACGTGCATGCGCGCGTGCCGGTAATCGAGCTGGCGGCGATTGCGCTGAATATCTCAGGCCGCCACATAGCGGGATTTTTGCGTGGGTCGAAGCCGTCGAGAAACCAGGTGTCGATGGGTTGTTGTTGGCGTGCGTTGAGATCTTGTAGGCCGTTCAATACGTCGCCGTGATAGACACTCAGTTGTATGCGTCCGGCCGCGAAGCCGCGCCTATGCCAGCCGCTCAGGAGCGGTGGCGCCGCCTTGGCAAGATCTTGAAATAACGCTTGCGGACGCTGCTCGGCAAGTCGACCCCAATCCGCAGAGGCCAGTGGATGAGCTTCGAAGCCAATGTAGTGCAGGCGTTGTTGCGTATTCTCCAGTATGGCTTGAGCGCACAGCACAAAGTTTAGGCCTGTTCCAAAACCCAGCTCGGCGACTTGAAGGCAGTCACCCAGATCGTCGCGTTGCATCAGTGCGCTGGGTTCCAGAAAGACCCGTTGGAACTCCTCTTGACCGTCCGCACTGTAATAAATGTCGTCGTAGCGTGCTGCAAACGGCTCGTTGTTATGCCACTGCAGCAGTGCTGGTTCGATGCGCTCCGTATTCACGAAGTGTCGAGGGTTTCGTAGGGTCTGTCGGGGTCGGTGATCCAGCCGCTCCAAGAATCTGCGTAGAGGGCAGGCTCAGGCAAACCCGCAATGCGCGCAGCAAGAATATTATGTGTTGCAGTAACCCCAGAACCGCAATAGCACACCACTGCGTGGGCGGCAGAGATCGAGGCGAATTGTTTGGCTAACGCTGCTGGTGTTTTGAATTTGCCGGTGGCGTCGAGATTCGCGTTGAAGGGCATGCAGATGGCGCCAGGAATATGCCCTGCTACCGGATCTATGGGTTCCTCTTTGCCAGCGAAGCGCTCGTGACTGCGGGCGTCGACCAGTCGAGGGCGCGTAGCCACGGGTTGTTGTATCGCGGCGAGTACTTGATCGCTGCTGTAAAGGCGGGTTAAAGCGGGATGAAGAGTAAAGTTGCTGATCTCAGGTGGCGTTGCCCTGCCGGTCTGTAGCGCTTGCGACCACTGCTGGAGACCGCCGTCAAGCACCGCCACGTTAGCGTGTCCCAACCAGCGCAGCATCCACCATGCCCGGGCGGCAAAACAACCTCCGGTGTCGTCATACACAACAATTTGCGCATCGTTACGCAAACCTAAGGCGCGCACTCGATTCAGCCACTGCTGCTGTGAGGGTAGCGGGTGGCGTCCGTGCTCGTTCGGTGCTACGGACAGGTCTGTGTCCAAATTTACATAGTGAGCCTGGGCAATATGACCTTGTTCGAAGGCCGCTGGGCCCCAATCGGGAGCGCCGAGTTTTGCTCGGCAATCAAGAATTTGCGCGGTGTCTGCGTGTTGTGCCAGTTCATCACTAGAGATCAGCAGTTGGAACATCACGCGGAGGCTCACATGTGATCGACGACGTCGATGCCCAACAAATCCAAACCTTTTTGCAGTGTTATGCCGGCGCTGTTAGCAAGGCTGAGACGCCGGGTGCGCTGCGCGTCGTCACTGACAAGAATGGGGCATTGTTCGTAGAACGCGGTGAAGCGTGTCGCCAAGTCATAGAGATAGGCGCAAAGATGGTGCGGGTAGCCCTCTTCGGCAACCTGCTGCAATACGTCATTAAAACCGGCAATGCATACCGCCAAGCGGCGCTCCGGTTGGTCCTCAGCTATGGCATTGCTCGGCAATAGCGTCGGATCCACCTCAGATTTTCGGAGCACGCTTTGAATTCGACTGTACGCGTACTGCAGGTAGGGCGCTGTGTTGCCATCAAAGCTGAGCATTTGATCCCAGTCAAAGACGTAATCGCTGGTTCGATTCTTTGATAGGTCGGAATATTTCACCGCACCCAGCCCAATAACCTTGGCCAGTTGATTCAGTTGTTCTAGGCCGATGTCTGGATTTTTTTCGCGAACCAATGCTGCGGCGCGGCGCTCCGCTTCGTCGAGCAGATCGGCGAGCTTTATAATACCGCCTTGGCGAGTTTTGAAGGGTTTGCCGTCTTTGCCGAGCATGGTGCCAAACGGCATGTGCTCTAATTGCATGGTTTCGGGTGCGAAACCCGCGGCTCGAGCGACGGCGAAGATTTGTTTGAAATGCAGTGACTGACGAGCATCGACGAAATACAGCGCGCGGTTTGCCTCTAGGCGGCGCGCGCGGTGCGATACGGCGGCCAGATCTGTAGTGGCATAAAGATAGCCGCCATCAGATTTACGTACGATGACAGGCTGTATCAGGCCTTCTTTGTTCTTGAACTGATCCAGAAAAACGCAGTCGGCGCCTTCGGAGCGTTGCAGTAGACCCGCGGCAGCCAAAGCCTCTATTACACCGGCAAGATCGTCGTTGTAAGCGCTCTCGCCCATGATGTCATCGTCGCTCAGAGTAATGCCTAACCGATCATATATGTGTGCACAGTGCGACATAGAGATGTCGATAAATCGTTGCCACTGGGCGAGCGCGTTGGCATCCCCGGATTGCAGTGCGACTACGGCGCGGCGGCTGCGGTCGCGAAAATCGTCGTCGTCATCAAAACGCTGCTTTGATGCGCGGTAAAAGTTTTCCAAGTCGGAGAGTTCGTCGGACTCGTTGCCAGAGTCTTCAAGGTAGGTCAGTAGCATGCCGAATTGAGTGCCCCAGTCGCCGACATGATTTTGACGAATAACGCGATGACCTAACGCTTCCAGCACCCGCACGACGCTGTCACCGATAATCGTGGTGCGCAGATGGCCAACATGCATTTCCTTCGCCAAGTTCGGCGCGGAATAATCGACGACGACAGTTTGCGGTGCGGGGGTCGGATTAATAGCGACGGTTAGAGCGGGCGCTACAAAACTGGCGGCCAGAGTGATGTTTATAAAACCTGGGCCCGCCACGTCGGTCGCGCTGACCATGGCTGAAAAATTGGCGTTGCTGTTTAGCTTGGTGATCACGTTTGCAGCAAGGTCGCGCGGGTTGATGCCTGCGCGCTTTGCCGCGGCCATCACACCATTAGCCTGATAGTCGCCGAATTCAGGGCGACTGGCGGCTTGTATTAAGGCTGGACTCTGCAGGCCCAGTTCAGCGAAGACGGCTTCGATATGCTGAGTCAGCAGCGCTTTGATATGCATAAAAAACCGTTACGGCTAATCGAGGGTACGTACCTGATCTGCCTGCACGCCCTTATCGTGATTTACGACAACGAACGAGACCGCTTGACCATCTCTTAGATTAGCGCGCTGGCCTTCGTTACTGCCCACAATGCAGCGCTGGTGCACGAATATCTCTTCGCCAGATTCGCGCACGATAAAGCCATAGCCCTTGGTGCGGTTAAACCACTTCACAGTACCGTTTTCGCTCGGTCCGCTGGCTGGAGGGTCTTTACGGTTGGTCGCAGCGTCGGCCTTGGCAGCGTTGTTCGAGTGGCTTTGTTCATCTTTTTTCGAGGTATTGCGGCCCCGTCGATCATTATCGCGTTGGCCTTTGCCGGCGCGCTGGCCACGCGCGTTACGAGTGTCATTTCTTGAACCCGAGCGCTTTCGTTTGGGAGCTGTGTCGGAGGCCGCCAGTCGCGCGTTAAATAGACCGTTAATAAGCAAGGCAACTGACATAGCCACCATGAGCGCCAGATAATTGTCAGGGCTTGGAAAAAACTTGCTAATGGCTTCCACCACGATGTAGGTAAGCAATAGAGCGCTGGCTAAGGCGATAAGAAATGTACGCATAAAAATAGGCTGGTCGGTGAAAACTGCGATTGTAACTCAATCGCGTATTAGATGGGTGTTTGGGGTGGCTTTATAACGATTTCGTCGCGAGGATAACGATCGTCTCCTCCGGTACCGCGACCATGCCCTTGCGCAAGTGAGTATCGGTCAGTTCAATGGTTTCAATCACGCCATGTCCATCGACAATTCGGCCAAAGACGCTATAGCCGGGTTTGCCCTGGCGGGAATCAAGGTGCGGATTATCACGAACGTTGATAAAGAACTGAGTGTCTGCCGAATCCGGGTCATCCAAACGCGCCATAGCTAGGGTGAAGCGTTTGTTCTTTAGTCCATTGAAAGATTCATTTTCGACTCGGCGCTCGCTGGATTTGTAGTTTAGATCGCTGTCGTAAGCACCGGTTTGAATCATGAAGTTGGGAATTACGCGATGGAACACTAAGCCTACGTAAAATTCCTCTTCTACCAGTGTTAAAAAGTTGGCGACGTGTTTTGGCGCAAACTTCGGCAACAATTCGATTTCGATAGCGCCCTTGCTGGTGATCAGGCTGACTCTTGGATTTTCTTGGGCATAGGCAGTGCCGTGGAAGACTATGACGAAGCTAACGAGCATGATGATATGTCGAATGACAGTGCGGAGCGGCGTCAGTAGGTTCATCAGACAGTCCTCTTGGCGTTGTCTAGAATGGCGACATAGGCCGCCACAGTATCGTTAAAGCCGTCGTTCAGTGCTTCGCAAATAATGGCGTGGCCAATAGAAACTTCAGCAAGACCGGGTAAGCCTGCAAACAGCGGCAGATTTTGTTGATCGAGGTCATGTCCCGCGTTGATACCTAGGCCCGCCTTTAGCGCGGCCTCTGCAGCCTCGGCAAATTGGCGGTAACAGGTTTGGGTGCGCGCATCATCGGGTCCGTATTGCCAATACACCTGTGCGTAGGGGCCGGTGTAAAACTCGACCCGATCTGCGCCGTGATCAGCCGCTGCCGCCATCTGATCGACCGTTGGGTCCATGAACAGGCTGACGCGTGCGCCGGCGTGTTTGCACCGAGCTATATCTGCGCGCAGCTGCGGTTGCTCCTTAGACAAGTCCCAGCCGTGGTCCGAGGTGAGTTGGTCGTCGCTATCCGGAACCAAGGTCGCTTGGGCGGGTCGAGCCGCTGTTACTAATTCAATAAAACCTGGATAGCCGTCGTTGGTCGCTGCAGCCTCCGGATTGCCCTCGATATTAAATTCGATGGTTGGATGGTCTTGCCGCAGCAGTGCCGCCAGTTCAGGGACATCGCTGGCGCGAATATGCCGTTGATCCGGTCGTGGATGTACCGTAATACCACCGGCCCCTGCGGCGATGGCCAATCGAGCAAACTCGGCGACGTTGGGCCGCTGACCCTCGCGTGAATTTCGCAGCAGTGCAATTTTGTTGAGATTGACGCTAAGTACAGGCATTCGCCAACCTCAGGAATCTTTAGGGTCTGATTTTTCTAAAGCCGCATCAGATAGCGCGCCAGTGGCCAATAGGTAGCCCACGGTAAGAACAATGAACAGCAACTGCAGCCCCATAAGCCCTGCGAACTTAAAGGTGACCCAAACGTCCATAGAAAAGTTTTTCGCCACCCATAAATTCAATCCGGCACAACCCAAGAACGCGATGGACCAGCCATAGGTCAGACGGGTCCAGTTGGCATCGCTCAGTTCCATCGCCTTACCCAGCAGCTTCTGTAATAAGAACACCTTGTTAAACCACAATGACCCTAATAACGTGGCTGCAAATAAGCTGTAAATTATGGTCGGTTTCCATTGAATGAAGGCCTCGTCTCGGACGATCAGGGTCAGACCGCCGAGCACCATACTGACCCAAAATGTGACTTTCAGCTCGTTACCAATGGGTTTACTGAGCAATTTGTAGGCCGCGAGTTGCAGCGTTACACCAATCATTAAAACAGCGGTGGCGATAAAGATGTCGCCACTCAAAAAATATGCGATAAGGAATGCGAAGACCGCAGCGTAATCGATGAGTTGTTGCATGAAGCTGATCCAAATGAGTCAGCGCATGGTAGAGGAATTTGCGCTAGCGATCACCCAAGATCCGCTCTGGAGAAACTTATGACCCAGCGACTAGATGTTCATCCTACCCATCCTCAAGCGCGCTTATTGAAAGTGGCCGCGCAAGCGCTGCACCAAGGCGAATTGATTGCCTACCCAAGTGACACCACGTACGCCCTCGCCTGTCATGTAGGCGATAAAGCCGCGATGGAGAAACTCATACAGCTTCGTCAGCTCGAAAAAAATCATCAATTTACCTTGGCGTGTCGTGATCTCAGCGAGCTGAGCGCATATGCGCGGGTAGAGAACGCCGACTATCGATTGCTCAAGCGCAATACTCCGGGGCCGTTCACGTTTATTTTGCAGGCCAGTAAGGACGTGCCTAAGCGATTGGTGCACCCGAAGAAGCGTACGATCGGTTTGCATATCCCCGATCACCCAGTGGCGCAGGGGCTGCTCGACGTGCTTGAGGAACCCATGCTTACCAGCTCTTTGCGTTTACCCGGGGACGATACATGTCTGCAAGAAGGCGAAGAGATTATCGCGCGGTTAAAAAATCAGATTGCGGTGCTGCTGGATAGTGGCGCTTGTGGCGTCGTGCCATCGACAGTCGTGGATCTAACTCAAGGTCATGTAGAGATTGTGCGTCAGGGTGCCGGTGAGTTGGTTTAGTGGTGTTCTGGGCGCATCAACCGTGGAAAGTTCTGCCATCCATTAGCAGCAGCCTTTATACTGGCGGACACTTTTGCATTAGGGCGCTCGCTTGAGCAGCAACGATTCCAATCAACGGGCGCGGCTCCAGCATGGGCATGAAGACTACTTTTATGCAGTCGGCGCGAAATCTGTGTGGTTTAACCCAACACGGCAAAGCAGGGCCGCAGGAACATAAGTATGGAAGTAGAGATTGACCCTCAAGCGCCTGCACAGACAGCGACCCCAAACCATCTAAACCAGGCGCGGCAGCACGATCAGGAAACGATCGCTTGGGTGGCTGGCGAATCGGTTAAGCAGCTGCCCACTGATCTTTACATACCCCCTGAAGCTCTCGAAGTGTTTTTAGACACGTTCGAAGGGCCGTTGGATTTGCTGTTGTATCTGATCCGGCGTCAAAATCTGAACATTCTCGATGTCAAAGTCGCGGTGATTACCGCCCAGTACATGGAATACATAGACTTGATGCAGGCCTTAGAGCTTGAACTGGCTGGCGAATACCTGCTTATGGCCGCCATGTTGGCGGAGATTAAATCGCGGATGTTGCTGCCGCGACCGGAAGCTGAAGACGAAGAAGATGATCCGCGTGCGGAACTGATTCGTCGCTTGCAGGAGTACGAGCAAATTAAGACCGGCGCCGAGCGGCTCGATGATCTACCGCGCGTGGAGCGCGAGCTCTTTATTGCGGCGGCGAATAAACCCGAACTGGTGCGTCAGCATGCAGACCCTGATGTGGATTTTCGTGAAGTCTTACTGGCGATGGCGCATGTGCTGCGCCGAGCCGAAATGTTTACCGAGCACGAAATCCAGTTAGAGCCGCTGTCGGTGCGCGAGCGTATGGGCAATATTCTCAATCGAGTCAAACTAAGCAGCGACTTTGTGCCGTTCCAAGAATTGTTTGCGGCGGCAGAAGGACGCCTTGGTGTGGTGGTGACGTTCCTTGCTGTCATGGAGTTAGTCCGCGAGTCGTTATTGGAATTTCAGCAAGCCGAGGCGTTTGCGCCGATTCATGTACGAGCGGGTACCGGAGCGGTGCAGGGTGGACCATTAGCCGATTTTGCGGCGATTGATGCTCAATACTCCGGTCAGGATACGGCAACCGAGGAGAACAGTCCGTGAGCCCAGAAGGTGAAGAATTAGCGGCAGAAAAAGTTGCCCAGATTGTCGAGGCAGCGTTGCTTGCCGCCGAGGGACCGGTCACTGTGGATGGGCTGTTCAAGCTCTTTCGCGATGGTGAGTTGGGCGCGGAAGAGGGTCGCAAGAAAGTGCGCCAAGTGCTTAAAGACCTGCAAGCGCAAAACCCCGAACGGGGCATTGAACTGGTGCAAGTGGCTTCTGGGTATCGATTTCAGGCGCGACAGGATCTCAGTCCTTGGGTCAGCCGCCTCTGGGACGAAAAGCCGCCGCGTTATACCCGCGCGTTGCTGGAGACATTGGCAATTGTTGTTTACAAGCAGCCTGTAAGCCGTGGGGATATTGAACAGATCCGTGGCGTTGGCGTAAGTCAGAACATCATGCGTGCGCTGTTGGAGCGCGAGTGGATAAAAATAGTTGGGCAGCGCGAAGCGCCCGGTCGACCGGCTATCTATGGTACGACCAAAGCGTTTTTAGATTACTTCGGAGTGCGCAGTTTGGAGCAGTTGCCGCCGTTAGACGAAATACGCGAAATGATCGAGCCGGTTATTGAGGCTGAAAAAGCGGCGGTTGAAGCCGCCGCCAACGCAGCGGCCAATAGTGCAAGAGTTGAAAAAGACGGCGAAGCAGCCGGTGCTGATGCAGATATGGTCGAAGTTTATGACGCTGCAGAGGGCGACGAAACGCGAACGACGGCAGACCAGGAATCAACCCCAGATGCCGCTGATGGTGGCCCAGAGCAACTAGCCGTTGCGCCCGCACGGGATCACTAGCGTGGCGACCCAACAGTCCAAAACAGACCAAAGCGACGGCGAAAAACTCCAGAAAGTGTTAGCCGCCCAGGGGCTCGGCTCGCGTCGTCAGATGGAAAACTGGATTACCGAGGGCCGGGTCAGCGTTAATGGCACGCCCGCGCATTTAGGGCAACGAGTCTCGGCCCAAGATCAACTCGAAGTCGATGGCCAATCACTAAGCGGGCGACGCGTCAGTGCGCCGCAGATTTTGTTACTGAATAAGGCTGGTGGCACGGTCTGCAGTCGCCGCGATCCGGAAAAACGTCCGACAATTTTTGATCAGTTGCCGCGGCTGCGCGAGAGTCGCTGGATAACCGTGGGGCGTTTGGATATGGCCACTACGGGCCTGTTGTTACTCACCAATGATGGTGAGCTTGCACATAAACTCATGCACCCCTCTACCGGCATGGATCGGGAATACGCCGTGCGTATTAACCGCAAACTTGAAGACGATGCACTGCGACAATTACTCAATGGCGTGGTGGTAGAAGGCGAACAGATGCGTTTTTCAGACATACGCTACTACAACGGCAGCGAAAACAATTTTTGGTACCACGTGGCCTTGATGGAAGGCAAGAACCGCGAGGTACGGCGACTGTTTGATGCCGTAGGCGCGACAGTCAGCAGGCTCAAACGCGTTCGCTATGGGCCGGTTATTTTGCCGTCATGGCTAACGGTAGGGCAGTGGGCCTCTATGCAAGCGGATGATCTGCGGCGCTTGTATCGGTTGTTGCGTATGCCCACGGCCAAG
>MDTC01155121.1_pt1 | contig 22487 bp, 25 predicted proteins | sample 811181 | NCBI WGS metagenome assembly MDTC01 (sample SAMN05326644, study PRJNA326480) | marine metagenome | isolation source: seawater | place: Pacific Ocean: North | collected 2011 | reverse complement strand
TAATTTAGGAATAATTTCTTTGAAATATTTAATATTTGTAGTAATTTTTTGTATTGTAATTTCTATATTTTTTATTTTTTTTATAATTGAATCTTTTTTATTTTTAGATAATTTATTATCTAGTAAATTGGTATTACAAGTTTCTAATAATTCAGATTGTTTTAATAAATTACTTTCATTATATGTAATCATACCTGTATTAATTTCATCTAATGTTTTGCAATTTATTAAAGCCTTCTTTGTTTTATTGGCTAAATTTGGATGACAACATAATTGTTTTAAATATAGATTGTGTTTTGATTTATTATTTAATGATAAATAACTATCATACATAACTCTTTCAATAACTGTAAAATCTAATTTTATTACAGTCCTATTAATATCATTTAGTGTAAATTCATCTCTCACACTATTATTTGTATTTCGTCTAAATAAATTAGTTTTGATATAATTAACTACCTCATTATCTAATAAACAATCCGTATTAGCATTATAAGTTAAAATATTAAATATATTATAGAAATCAATATTTCCATTTTGAAATGGTGTACCGCTAATACACCATCTATATTCTGATTTAATCAAATTAATCAATTGATAATAATAATCATGATTTTTTAATGCATTCAATTCATGACATTCATCAACAACTAATCTGTGGAAATAAAATAAGGGAAATATTGGACATGTCATTTCTAATATATCTTTATTTCGCAAATATTCTAATGCCATTGTTTTTATTGTTTCATCCATAATTGAATGATGATAACAACTATGATATTGTTTCCACCTATTCTTAAATTCAGGATTATTTAAAAACTGGAAAGATACAATAACAAAATCCGCTAAAATAATATCCTGATATGTTGTATTACTAAATTCGCGTTTTGTAGTCACTAAAAGAATTTTATGTTTTAAATTTGATTTATCATTTATTTCATTTTTCCATTGTTCGCATAAATGATTTGGTGCTAATATTAAAGTTGCTTTACTTTTTAAATGTTCCTTATCTTTTATAATATTCGACGTTGATATATTGTGTGAATTAATATCTATTTTAGATGTATTTAGTTCAGCTAATGAAATCATACAAACTGTATTATGACATATTATATTATTCGCAATATAATTATGTGTTTCTTTTATATAAAAATATATACATAGCCATCATAATTTATATCTTGAATGGATTTAATCTTAAAAAATGGTAGTTTTTTATTATCTAAGTCATATAATTTACCAGTATAAAAATCATATTTTCGATTTGTTTTTTTTATTTTTAAATACTTATTTAAACTACGAGAGATTATATCATATTCCAGCATTTTTTTATATGAAGTACTACTAAATTTATTATTATTCAATTTTAGTATAAAATCTAAAAATTCTTGTTGTGACTGTTTACAACAATCTAATATTGTTGATATGGAATACCGATTTAATATATCAGATATTTTAGTATTAATTCCATATTCTAATTTTATATAATTAGATTTGTAATTAACATAAGGGTATATATTTGCTAAATTTAAAAATATATTAGTAAATAATTCTATATTATTTTTACACTTGATATAAAATTTATTTTTTATATGCGTTATGTAATTCAGTTCTTTTAACGCAATTATTTTTATAATGTTTATATCTAGTACTTTATTTGAATTTATATAACAATTTGATATAGCGATCTTATCATTTGTTGTAAAATTATTAGTCCAACCTTTTTCTGTTAATAACTTATGACTTTTTGTTATCTTTAATTCTAATCCATTTTCTAATTGTACTTTTCTTATTTCAGATGTTATATGTTGTCGATATAATTTATCTATTTTTCGTGATTCAATATTATTTGATTTTTTATTATATGAATTTATGAATAAGTTTGAACAATCTGCGACCTCTTCATTATTTTTTATAACTATATTTTTTGCATTATTTTTCCATATTGTTTCTGAGTCTACTAATTGATTGTTTACATATATTAATGTATCAGGTAGATGACATTTACCTAATCCTGGAGAATCAATTAATGCTCCACCATCAAAACGAATGCTATTATATTTATAATCAAACATAAACCGTTCTTTTTCTATATCAACATATAAATTATCTATTTTTATTATATTATTATCAACATATTCGAATGTTTGTTTATTTTTTTCTAGATCTAACATCCATTTATTATTTTCAACTTGATAATTAAATAATTTAATATTTAGATTATTTGGTAAATCTGATTTATTATTATTATTATTATTACTCAAAATCTGATTATTATAATTAACTGGTATATTTAAAGTATCAATTATATTTAAAATTAAATGTTGATTATTTTTATTTTTTCTAAATAAATAAAATAATATATTTCTAGAAGGAATATGTAATCCATTTAAAACCATATTTTGTAATAAATTTGTATTTAATTGTATATTAACTTTTAATATATTTAATGTACTTTCCAATTTTACTGTAAATAATGCACATTTTTCAGGCATTTCGAACAAATGAAATAATTTATTATTAGACTCATCTATAATATATTTATTATCATTTGATATGTTATATTTTTTGGTTGAATCATTAATAATATATCTAGAATGTAAAAATGAGATAATTTTCATACTTTTTTAAATATATAATTAATATTAACACAATTTATATTTAAATATATTGATTTCTATTAAAACAAAAATTATTTGTATATATTATATATAAAGTAATGTTATTTGATAAACCTCATTTAATAACTGATAGTATAATTGAAAAAATTGTTGCAGAAAAACCAATCCATACTTATAATATAATACCAGAGGGTCCCAATAGAGTTGGGAATTTAATATGTTTAGCTTCAATAATAGTAATTATTGGATTTCTTTTTTATAGACGCAATGTAAAAAAACAAAATAACCTAAAACCAATTAAACAACCTATACCTCAACAAATACCACAACAAAACCAACCCCAAATAGCACACCCCAATAAACAACAAATGATACAGCACTTAGGAACAAGCGAGCAATTTAGACCAAGACAACAAGAACATTTTTCAACAAATCATATGCATAGACCAGAAACAATTCCTGATCAACATCAAATTCACAATAAACATTTACAACAAGAACAACTTCAAAATGAAAATAATATCAATTCTCAAAATCAACAAAGTGCTTCTCAAGAAATTTTAACAACTGATTCCATTAAAAATGATCGTCTATTTGATTCTGTGCAAAATATGCCAAATTATAAGTTACAAGAAGTTTCTTTACCAAACATTAATTATAATAATACAGTTAATGTTCAAGAAACAGATCCACGTGAATTAACAAAATCAGTTGATACACAACAAAAACGTGAATTATCTTATGATGAATTTGAAAAATTAAGACGACAAGAAGATGAAGATATTAAACATAGATTAAATAATCCAAACGATATAGATATAAGAAAAGCAACTGAATATAATAATAAAAAAGATCACCGCAATGAAGTTAATATGGAGAACATTAAAGAAGAAGTTGCTGGTGAGCAACGTATGCAAGAACTAGAATTAGGTTCTGGTAGTTTGACTGATGATTCCCTGTCATTTAGTTTCTTATAAATTTCCATATGGTATATTCTGTGATGTAACTTGTTGATTGTCTTCATCACGTGTGTTAATATTAAATATAAACATATTTTGAATACTCGGGTCAGGTTCACCATATTTTTGAACAAATCCGAAATTAGGTGCAGTTGGTAATACATTCTCTGAAAAATTAGGATCCTCCACATTTACCAATGTTGTATCTATTGGTAAATTTGCTTCATTATTTTCAGGATCATGTTGATCAGGTCTTAGTGGTATATATGTAATATCATCTAATGCTATATTATCGGCACTGATTTTAAAGACATTATTTTTTGGTACTTCATCTGTATTCGGGTCACCATCGTGATCATGTAGTGTATTATCGATTTCAGTTACAATATGATAATTATTATACCATGCTGTTGTCTCTGTATTTTCATTATTAGTTATAAAAATACGATCATATTTATTTAAATTGTGAGCCGTTAATGTAGTGATAGTTAATACTTTATCAACTATACTTATACTGTCTATTTGCACTCGACTGTAATATCCATTTTGATTTTTAGCACGTCTCCATTTTCCAGTAATGGTCCAATTTGTAAAATTAACTGTAAAATTATTTATTTTGGTAGTTATTTCATTAGTAGTTTCTATAAAAAAATTCTGATTAGTTCCCTCAGGTGTTGCTTCCCATGATCTATTTAATTCATTTAATGGTTCAGTAACTGTAACTAATCCATTTGATTGAAGTTCTTGATATTTAATTTTCGCATCATATATTTCAATCATATCTTTCTGATTATTTAAACCTAGATCATTACCTATTGTATTTATTGTTAATCTATTTAGTCCGACATTTAATGAAGTCTCTGTTTCACTAAAATCATACGGTCGATCATAAGGATATAAATCTTGACCAAAATTAACAATATCTCCACTTGGTTTTCGAATTCTTAATGTTAAAGTACTTAAACTTGCTAATGGAGTATCAACAAATTTTTTAATATAATTTTTAATAAATGAAGTATCACCTGGCGATTCCAAAATATAATTATAATTTCCTAATGCATGTCTATTTGGAACAAGTGCGATCGCATCAGATATATATTGATTTAAACTATCATAGGGTCCATCACAAATTTCCTCAATTTCTATTAAGAAATATTTTTCACTATTCGAAAAATTAGGTAAAGCAATTAACCCACATTCTATAGAAGATATATTTCTATATCTTCTAGGTAATATGATCTTAAATTCGTTTGGATTGCGGTAAATTGATCTATCTCGATCAGCACTATTAATCACTAATCGATAACTATTATGAACATATTTTATTTCTGCTGGAATTTTCGCAGGTGTAAATGGTTGCGGATATTGTGGATGATTTGCAAATTGCATACTATTATTTCTTAAATCCATTATTCTATATATTTTCTCTACATAATAATTATATAGATAATGCCGAATAATAATAAAAGATTGGCTCAAAAAAGAAAACGTCGTCATCAAGAAAGAGTTAATAAACATCATCTTAATATGAAATTACAAAGAGAATCTATATTAGAAAATACACTGGAAGGGCAAATAATTAAGGATTACAATATTCCAAATTTATATAATTCTGAAAATGAAAATAATTTATTAAGTTCATATGATATGATGAATGATATACCAAATATAGATGATTCAAAAAATTCCATGTGCATTATCTCTTAATCTTTTTTTTTAAATTTTATATATTTAATATATAAAATTTAAAATTTCTTTGTATACAGTAGAATAAATATGTCAAATCGAAATGTAATTGAATATGGAGGTGGGAGCAGTAGAACTGGTACTACAAATGGATGGCAGCATTTAGACTTTAATAATTCTCAATACTCACTAAATGATCCTGTATTACAAGGCGATCAATTAAATAGTGTACAATTAGAATTAAGATTTGGACCTGGTGATGTTTATTTACAACTATATGAAACAGATAATCCAAAACATGGATCAGGGGTTTCTGCAAATCCATGGACCTCACTTAGTGGAGAAACAAGTATAGCTAATTCAGATACTATAAATGTTCCAGATCCTCAATCTCGTACATGGTTCACTTTTACATTTACAAATATTTTAATTGATCTAACAAAATATTATTATATTTGGATACAATCATCTGGAAGTCCAAGTTTATATTTTAAATATGGCGGAATAACAGCACCAGAAATTCATGGTGGTGCTGGAAATAATAAAGGTACATTAAATCATAAAGTTAATGTTAGTACACTAATAACAAACACAGCTCCTACAGCAACAGTTTCAATTAATGAATCCAATCCTCTAAGTTCTGATATACTAACAACAACAGTTACAACTACTGATGTTGATGGAGATAATGTGACTGTATCTTACCAATGGAAAAAGAATGGAAATGAAATTAGTGGTGCAACTAGTTCAACTTTAAGTATTGCAAATACTTTAACAGGTGATAATATTGAAGTTACTGTCACTGTTATACCAAATGATGGTACAGAAGATGGTGCACTAGTTGAATCAAGTTCAATAATAATTGATCAACTTGATGATTTATCTGTTTCACCAACTAATCAATCATTTGTAAATGAATTAAATAATATAATAATTACATCTCCAAATAATGGTGCTACAATTTATTATACTTTAGATGGTACAGATCCAACTAATCAGTCAACTGAATACACAGGTCCAATAACAATTAATAATAATGGAACAACACAATTAAAAACTATAGCATATAAAGATGGATTTAGTCCGAGTAATCTATTATTAGAGAATTATACTAAATTAGAAAAATATTCAGTATCTAGTGATACAGCTTCTGGTGATATTGAATCTAGAGATTCGATTGTATTACTTTCAAATGGGTTTGACGAAACTATTTATTATACCTTAGATAATACAGATCCAACTGATCAATCATCGGTTTTTAATAATTCATTAAAAATAAGTACAATTGGCAATGTAACTTTAAAAATTATTGCTATCGGTTCTGCATCAGATAGTGATATTGAAACATATAACTATAATGTAATTGATTGGCTTGATAATCAAGAATTTAATATTGATAATGATCGCAAACAGAAATTTAAAGATTGGAGACAACAAGATGTAAATACTAGAAAATCAACTAGTCTTGATTGGACAGATGTTGATATATCAGCTAATAAAACAGAATGGGGCAAAATGAAGAAAATTTTAAGAGATTCTGTATCATCTAATGAAATAAGTAATGGTGATAAAATAAAATTTATACCTAAAAATAAAACGGCTGAAATAGAAGCGGCTATCTTTTATGATGCAAACGCAATTACTCCTCCAAATAATGAAAATGAATTAGTTAATCATATTATAGAATCAGGTACTAATTTTTATATTCCATTTGAAGATGAAGATGGTGTTGATAATTATTATTGGGCGAAATTGTCTGTAGGAAATAATAGCATTAATATAAAATTTCTATATAATTCTCAAAATGATGAGTATTTATATGAATTATATGATTCAAATTTAAACCAAACTGAATCAAATGTAATTGATGAAAATAGTAGTATAAATATTGGCTCTAGAAATTTTAAATTATTTACTGGCGGTATTGGTGGTGAAAATGAAGAAAGTTCAGCAGATATTGATAATATAGATGATATTTTAACTATTTTTAATTGTGCAATTCAAAAAATTCAAATTGAATGCAGCAGATTAGATGCATTAAATAAAATTTTATGTCTTAAAGAATGTATGCTGAAAGTTAACAAAAAGAAATAATTATTTCTACATAACTTTCTCGATATAATAGATTTAAATTAATAGATTTCCTAATATATTGTAATAATTAAAAATACTAATTTATTAAAAAAATAAAAAAAGGTACCTACTCATTAAAACAAGTGCAGGTGAATGCGCATATATGGTCATAACCACATCTCTTACAGTGTGTGTTCTGCCAACCGCAGACTTGACACATCCGAATTGTGTCACTGTGGCAATTGTCACATTGTCTGTATGAACACCACACACAAAAGGTAAATTTGCGTATTGTTGGGTTGCTGCATCCATCCGCAAAACAAGTGATACTGTCGGAAGCACATTCTAGACAAAACGGGCTATGAGGATACATCTTTTCGGGTGGATTCGCTGTGCCGCAAAAGCGGCACTGGCGGTTATATTTGGGCGTGGAATTAGACTTGGACTTGGAATTAGAATTAGGCATCTTGGTAGTGCTGAGAATACGGCTCTATAATAGAAAATAAAAGTACTTAACCATTTTATTTTTCAATTTTTATTTACATAAAAATCTATGTATACAATAGGGATATGACAAGGCTTTCAATCGTTAATGAGAATATACCCAAATATGAACAGTTATTAAATAATATTAAATCAGATACAATAATAGAAGTTATTCCTGCAAATGTAAATGGTATAAGTTTATTACATGAAATAATTCAAAAATACTCAAATATAGAAAGTTTACATATTATTTCACACGGCATACCCGGAAAAATTCACTTAGGAAACGTTAAATTAAGTATTGATCAATTAGATGAATACTCTTATTTTGAAGATATAAACCAATATTTTACACATAATGGTGAAATATTATTATATGGATGTAATGTTGCAGCATATGAAAAAGGTAAGAACTTTATTGATACATTTGCTGAAAAAACTGGACTAATCGTAACGGCATCTACTAATATTGTTGGTCATTCAAATCTACGTGGTTCATGGGAACTAAATTATTCAACTGGAAATACATGTAGCGATGTAATTATTACACAACAAGGTCAATCTGAATGGTGTGATACATTAAGCCATTATCGCGGCGGTAATTTATCTTGGACTGACGAAGGTAATAGTGTTATTAAATTAATTGTTACAAGTTATTGGAGACATGACGCACATGATGAAGGTTTACCTGTATTATTTCAGCCAAATGTATCAGCTGGAAATGGTCTAATTACAAATGATATTGGTGGTGATGGAACTGGGACAGTTACGTCGGTTGAAATAGATGATGGGGCTAATCATTATAATATAAATACACAAACATTTACAATTGATTATAGTCCTGGAAATGGAAATGTAAATGGCGGATTGGGAAATGGCAATTATCTAGTTACAATGAATTCTTATGCACGTATAAGTACTTTGCAAAATGGCGCGGATCAAGGTTTTGGATTAGAAACAATTGTTAGACCGGGTTCGAATACTAGTTCTCCTATAACAAGTATACCACCAATCCTCAGTGTGCCAAATAATAATATTAATTGGACTTATAGTGTTCCAGCAAGTGATCCTGATGGAGGTAATTTAACTTATTCTTTACCGGATCCAAGTGATGGAATATATGGAACATGGAGTCAAATAGCTGGATTATCAATTGATCCTAATACAGGTATATTATCTTTAAATACAACAACATTTACAATAGGACATCAACATACCGTAGTTATTGAAATTAGTAATGGTTCAACAACAATTCCAGTTGATTTCATAATTGAATTTGTTGAATCATTAGAACTACCTGTTATATCATCATCAAATTTAGATGAATGTGTGTATGCTGGATTAACATATAACTATAATTTTACAGCTAGTATACCTTCTGATCCAACTATTGTATTAACATGGGCTGAACTAAGTGCTCTTCCATCAAATGCATCAACATCTGTACCCACAAATCCATTAACATTAACATATTCACCAAATCAATCACAAGTTGGTGATGTAAATATTATAAATCTATCTGTTACAAATATTTTAACTGGTGCAAGAACCGATCTAAATGTAACATTTACAGTTAAAGAAGCCAATATAGATGATCTTGTAAATATATTTAATTGTGCAATTAAAGACATCGGTGTTGAATGTGATCGATTATCAAGTCTTGACAGAATATTATGCATGAGAGAAAAGAAATTGCAAGTTTGGAAAGACGGACAAATAAAATCTATTGAGTCTAAAGAAAAACTAAAGAAATCTAAAGATTAAATATTAGTATACAATAAGGATGCCTAATAAAGTAGGTGATACTAAAAGAAGAACTAAAAAAGATAAAAAAAAATGGAAGAAAAAAGTATATGGAAGTTATACAAATAAACATATACGTTTAACTATTGAACAATCTACTAAAAATAAATAATTATAATAAATTATATTTATAATTTATTATATACTACTTTTAATCAAAACATTCTCAATATAATATTTTGGATTATTTTCTAATTTTTGTATAACATCATCAATAATATGAACTTCATTCATATGTGCTTTAAATTCATGATTTTTTTCAACAAAATGAATATGTAATCGCCACCAATGTGGGGGAAAATGAATAAAAATAATTGGTTCACTTTTTAATAATGGTTTTACTTTTCTAATAATTTCTTTTATGTGAACTAAATTATCTGGAGTAATTTCTAATAAACTTTTACAATCCCATCTTGCCCATGCACAATAATGAAAAGATTTATCTGTGTGAACTTTATCTTCAATAACTATGAATTTGTTATTATAATAAAGAGTGTTATATTTTGACGGATTTTCAATAACAGGTTTAATTAAGATCGGTATAAGATAGGAATTCATAATCAGATTTATCTATATTATATATATTACATTTTGTATAATAAAAATGATTAATTTCGCGACATTTTTCTATATTACGCAAATTTAATTGAATTTTACATTTCATGAAATCATCAAAAATTTCTTTACATTTTTTAATTATTTCTTTTTCTTTCATACATTATTTAATAAGATAAAAATTGATTTATTTTATTAAACTATATAATTATTAATATCATAAATAGCTGTAGTATCGTTAGAGCCTTATGGAATGATTCCAGATTTAATTCGACTATTAGATTCACAATTTTTATGTTATATTCCACTAGAATATTTACTTACATTAGCTGCAACTAATTTAACAATTTGCAATTTACTTTGTAAAAGATGGTCTAAGAAATGGATTATGAGCTCAATGGAATCTATTAATTATATCTATGAAATAAAAAAAAATAAATCTAAAAAACATCTCGGATATAAAATGTATCATCTATACCTTGAAAATGTACATGATGAATGGTGGTTTAATAATCATATGGTTTATTTATTTCATCTGTATGCTAGGAAACATGCATCGATTGCAAAAGATTATAATATTTGTAAAGAAAGACATGCATCATTAATTCAACTTAATCAAAAATTTAAAAAAATTAATAATCTTAAATGTGGACAGATATACGATATTCTAGATCGCAACAACATATGGTCAGGCGCTGTTATCATATCAATAACAGAATTTGTAATTAAATTTCGATGCTTCGGATGGACAAATAAATATAATGAATGTATTTTTATATCAGAGGTAAAAAAAAGAGTAGCTCCATTTGGAATGAATAGCTTACAATGGTTTGATTCAAAACATTGTAAGCTAAAACCTAAACAATATTGCTTAATATGTCGCTCAGATATTCTATGTTCTCTGAGAACAGACATATCATTAGATAGATCTGATATACAGAATAAAGTAACAAGCGGATATATTCCTGTAGAAATTCAAAGTGTATATAGATCGGATGATAATAAATATATTGTACAAATAAATGCTAGATTAGAAATAACACAAGAGTATTGTACTTGTGATAGTGGTGACTGTAAAAAACATCCATTTGGATCAGACAGTAGACCAAAACCATTTTTAATAAAAGTAAAGTACACAGATTTATTACCGTTGAATGATATTACTGCTTTAATATTTTTAAGTAAGAATATATTATATGCTCCATTTTTAGCAGCTGATGTTTCTACTCCTTTTCAGAATATTATAAGATTTGCTAAACAATATACTCAACGAAAAATAAATCAACATTCACAAAAAGTATGTGAATACTGTAATGAAAATCATATGTATCGTGTCGAATTAGAAAAAATGGGTACAAAAATGTTACCATGGACCACTAAATATTCTGTAAGTATATAATTTTTAGTAAGTAGCTTATTGTAGTAAATAATATATTTTTTAGATTAATGTAAATATAAGAATGAAGTTAGTAAAAAATATGTGAGTCAAAGATAATCCATCACCAATTGCCAAATCTCAGCTGGGAAATTGCGAGTCGTGCCTTTAATCCAAATAATTGTAGCAGAGCATCCAGCATCAGTACCAGGGCATTCTGTATGGGACCAACCTCCAGGCCATGTGTATTGTTTAGGCCCTATAAAACATTGACCAATTAAGTACCTACTGTGTCGCATAGAAGCATTGCATGCGACAATACATTTGGTTTGGATTCTATCTTGTAAGACTAGATTTTTTACAAAGAAGTGTCCGCTTAACAATCCATTCACGAACCTCTTTCATAGAGATACGAACAATAACCATATTCATTCCAGTTTTAAAACGACTGGTTGAGAGATACACAAGACATGTCATATGATCATCTGGCTCTGTAGCCATAATATTATAAATACGATTGTTTTCGGTTGTATCACACATCTTAATAACTCAAAAGAGTATGTGTACACATCATAAAATGTCTGGGATTATAACAGACTTGAGATCGTTTTAAATATACTATAATTATATAAATTACAGTACATTTTTATTTCAATTTTTTAATTATATTTATAAAAAAGATGGTTGTTATATATTATTCAATCCCACAATACATCGATTTCCTCCTGCGCTGCTGTGGACTTCGCTAGCGCCTCATCTGCTTCCTCTTAGGCAAAAATAAAATTATTTACAGACATGCTAAGAATTCAAGCTCTTTCTAAACATTTTACATATCCAATAATTTTGTTGTAATAATTCTTTTTTATTCATTTTTAAGAAATTCGCAAAATCTCTATTTTGTTTTTTTTTATTATTCATATCTGTATTTGTTAAAAATATAAAAAATAATTTGGATTCATCCAATAATTCTACATTATCATTAAAATAATATTGAGGCTTTACCCATCTTCTATTTTTCATTCGTGATCCATCATATGATGAGTCATAATGATAATAATCATAATTTTGCGTCTTTTTTAAGTACTGTAAATTTCTCCATATAACATGTTTACCTAGCGAAAAATAGTTATAACCTATATTTTTACGATTTAGTTTTGCATCTAAATCTTTTAATACATATCTCATTAATAATGACCCTTTTCTAGATGCCATTACACCATTTGAGGGTCTCATATGACCATTTGTGCAAAAATGTCCCGTACATCCAAACCCAACAAAATCATAATTCTCCAATTTTTCTATTATTGGCATTAGGTTTCTCATAACAATTGTATCATAATCAATCCAGATCCCACCATATTCGTGTAATAATTTAATTCTTATATAATCAACTTTTTGTGGTATCAACAATTTGTTAAGATCTGTTCTTAGATTTGGTAGATAATCGTATATATTTTTTTCATTAAGATGAATTATCTTAAAATTAGATTTATTATGTTTTAGAACTGTTTGATAGCATAAATTTAAATATTTTGGTTTACGATATCCGTTTTTATTTTCCCAATACATCCATATTATAGGTTGTTGTTGAAATTGTTCTCTATTTAGTTTCTTGTAAAATAAATATATTAATAATATTATTAATATAGAAAGTAATATATCCATATATATAATATTATAAGATATTATATGGCGAGTCCTACTACATATTTATACTCGATCATTAAGGTAATATATGCTAAAATGTTTACATTTACGGATCATTATGATTCACTAATAGGTGTAGAAAGGCAATACCCTAGACCGTCAATAAAGGATGCTGTGTATTCTATATTTGAAAACCCATCTCACATAATTGATAATATCTATTTAGGTAATGCATATAATGCGGCAAATTATGAAATTCTAAAAGAAATGGACATTGATTGTATTATAAATATTACAAATAATATACCAAATTATTATGAAGATTATTTTGAATATATAACATATCGAATAAAAGATAATAATCACCATTCTATTAAAGAATTTTTAATTGATAGTTTCAATTTTATCAATAGAAATAAAAATAAAAAAATATTGGTTCATTGTTATGCTGGTTCTTCAAGAAGTGCATCAATTGTTTTATATTATTTAATTAAAAATTATAATATGACATTTGATGATGCTAATACATTCCTAAAAGAGAAAAGAAGTATTGTTAATATTAATACAACTTTTATTAAAGATATAAAAGAACTAACCACATAATTATTTTCTTAAAAAAAGTTATATGGATAATATATTATTGATATTATCTCGATTTGCAACAGCATGGGTTTTATGTTTGTATTGCATATATCTGTTACTTGTAAATTATATAAATATCAATATTCCATTATATGTGACTAATTTTATAATTTCGGCTGTTGTTACAATTGGAATTCATGGAATGCTATTACTACAAGGATATAAAGATCAAATACAGCAAATGTATCCTATGATCTATCCATATACAAATATTTTAGATATATTGTTTCATTTCATTCCATTAATACATATTATTATGAATAAAGTAAAACTTCAAACGATATCAGATAAAACTACAAAAAAGAATCGTTCAAAAAAAAATTCTTTATTATTATTTGTATCTTTAATAGTATTGTATTTAATTTATATAAGAGATTTATCTAAAGTATACTTTAATGTTAGTCATTATCAAATTTTAATTATTACAGTCTGTTTATATTCTTCAGTTCTTTATATTATATAATGCAATTAATTACATAAATTAATATTTTTTTCTTAATTTATATTATTATGAATAACGAAAATATATTTACATTAAAATATGAACTTGTTAAACAATTATTGGCTCATTACGGACAAAATCAATTAGTGGGTGGGGCTGATGATTATAGTAATGAATTACTTTTATATGATATTACCAACACTGTCCGTAATCAAGACGGACAAGCACAAATAACTTTAAATGGTATGCCGGTGTATTTACACACTCCTACAAATACCTTTAAACATATCACAAAAGATGAAATAACTGGAAAAAAGCTATATAAATTAGGTAATTTAGATGAAATGGAAAATCATTCGGAACAATATTTACCTAGATTAATGTTTCCTCTAGGATCCGATAAATTACAATTAGCATTATCTCAAGAATTACCTACTACAAATGATTTTTTAATAAATGTACAATTTGTTGTACTAAGAAATCATCCAATTGGTGAGAGTAAAGATGATTCTATTGGAACTGTGTTGGATGGTACCGTATTGAAAAATTATTTTAAAAAAAATGAATCTGGTAAATTTGTAATAAACACTAATAACATTGATTTTGTAGTACAAATACATTTAACTGTAACATATAAATCTAAGTACTATTTTAATGCTATCCAATTATCTGGGAATAATCCTACACCTGAAAATATTGGATTTTGGATTTTGTTACTTGGAAGTAAAAATCGGCAAGAAGGAATTACTGATTTAGTTGGACCACAGTATACACAATATTACACTGGTCGTGATCCAAAACAAATGTATTCAGTAGTACATCTTTATAAATACATGGAATCGGATACGTTAATTCATAGAAATAGTTGGCGTTCCTATTCATGGAGCTCATTATCAACTTTATATGAGAAACTTTATGAATATAATATATTTAATAGCAAAACCAATATAGAATTCGACCAATTAATTATGCTAATATTTATTTTGGTAAATTTTGAAAAGGCTTATGAATTTAATAAAGCATATACCGATATTGTAGAAATAATAGAACAACATGAGTTAACATCTCTTGTAAGTACAGGTATAGTGAAGATTATTCGATCACGTCAACATTTACTACCAGAAAGTCGGCCAACGGTAAGCACAGGTGGCGGCTCACAAAATCAATTAGTGGGTGGGGCTCAGAATGCGGATGCGCTACCAGAAATGGTTGTGGCGCTACCAGAAATGGCTGAGGCGGTACAAATAATGGAAGAAGAAATAGGGAACACATATACAAATTTTAATATAGCGCACCTAAAATTTTATAGCGCAGTATACAGAGAAAATGAAACTGATACTAATATAACTAATGGTATTATTATCCATTACGATTTGACTGAAGGAGAACTTTACAAAAATATATGTATTGTGAATTATGATAAAAAATTGCAAATTTTTGATGGTAATGGTATCAAAATTGATCTATATTTTTATGTTGATTTAGAGGAAATACAAGATCCGTTAGACGAATACGAAACTATACATAGATTTAAGATTGTATCTGCTTATTATAAACCTAAAAATAGAACAGGAAGCACATGGTTTAAAATTGATGATCCCAACATTAATGTCGTAAATTTAATTGGATTATTACTTTGCAGCAGTATAAATGTGGGTTCTGATCCTAAACCATTAGATACTCATCTTGTTACTTCAGTTATTATACGGAGTACAATAGGTAAACGAAAGTTTAAATATTTAAATATGAGAGTTAAAGCAAGCGATATTCCTCATAAAGATGCAAGGATCAAGGACTTAGATTGTAATATTGTTGATATTGTGGATTTATTAGCTATGCAAACAACAAATATATATGATTTTTTTAAATGATTTTTTTAAACATAAACACAAAACTAATTACGATATCTATTACAATATTTATAGAAACTTTATATGATATAAAAACTTTTTATATTATATATGAAAAAACATCGATATAAAAAAATTCCATTTAATAATCATATAATTAAATTTACTCCTAGTTTTAATCAATTATATATTTTTAATAAAATAAATGGTTTGATGAAAAATAAACTAGATTTGAACAAATTACACATGACATTATTATATTTAAAAATGAATAAAAAGTTCAGAAAAAGATTTCTTGATTTAGATAAATTGGAAGATTTCTGTGAATCTAAATTAAAAAAATACACATTAACTCCTATTTCATCTAAAGAAGCAATAAAGCCATTAAATGACGTATTTGCAATTATATATAATTCCTCATTTGAATTTAATAACACAATCCGGAGTATTCAAAATTACATTATAAATACGATTACACGTAAATTAGAGAGATCAAAAATACCATATACAATAAAAAACAAATGTGAAAAAGATGGTGGTGTATGGTTATATATTGATATTGTAGAAAATAAGTATATTTATAGTATTATTAAAATGAGAGTAGATCCCTTATTACCACATATATCATTCTCTATATATTCGTTATCATCAAAAGATAATCCAATAACAGTACACGATATTCGAAAAGTATATAGAAATAAGTATTTGCGAAGTGAAATTGAATATTCAAAGATAAAATTAAAGAATGGTGAAATTGAATTTATATAAAAAATTGATTTATTATTTTATAACTATAAACATATAATAATATATTCTTTTGTGATACCTTTCTTATTATGACTACCGATCAACAGCCATTCACCAATCATTTGGGTATAAATGTAGATGATTATTGGAAATTAGTTAAACACAATACAGTTCGAAGGCGATTTGTTGGAATTTTATGGAAAATTGTCATGACAGAATCATGTGTTCGTTGGGTTGATAATAATAAGTTTGAAATATCAGATTTAAAAGCTTTTCAACAAAAAACACTATTTAGATATTTTAAGACTGGAACTTTTCAATCATTTCAAAGGCAGTTAAATTACTACGGATTTAAAAGAATTCCCAGTACTATAAAAGATAATTGTTGTTCAAAAAATTATATATATTATAATGAATATTTTCAAAAAGACATATTACTAACAATTGATAAAATACAAAGAACTACTTTTAATGGTGGACCTGTATTAACTATAAAAAGGCCATTACAAGATATTAATTATAAACCACCATATAAGTTTCTAAAAACTAATCCAAAACAATCAATTCGAACAAGATCAACTATTAAAAAACTTAAATCTCAATCTGATAAATCATTAAGTAAAGAAGTAAACATAAATAATAAATCAGATCAAAGCAATACCTCAGATGAAATAACAAAAACTGATGACCCAGCAAAAACTGATGAAGACACTAAGTCTGATAAACTAGATCATTTATCAAATATGTTACAAATAGATTTACCAACAGAATGTGTTAAACCACTGATATTTCATCAAATTAGGGCATTTAATAATTTTGAAAAATCTAAAATGACAATATTTCCAAAAGAAATTGGTTGGACAATTTTTGATTTATTGATATTAAATATTATATTTAGATATCATAAAAATTATGTATCTGAATATAAATCAAAATATGAACATATACCTGAATATAATTTGGATGATGAATGTCTATCTAAATTAAAATTGCCTTCAAAAGCTGAAATAGACCAGTTAATTGAAAGTATTGATACTTATTAATTATATATTAATATAATTAATAATTTATTAGTTTTTTTTACACAGTTTGTCCATCTTGATCACCGGTTGGTTGATCATCTGTAGTTTGATTATCTGATGATTGATTTTCAGCATTTTGCTGATCTAATTCTTCTTGTGTAACGATTTCTCCTGAAATCATTTCAATACGTTTTACACATTTTCCAGAAAATTTATAATTTTCATTTAGGAACATTTCAAGACGACTACAGTATGATTTAAATGAAAATACTAATCTGTTTTGTTGTTCTTTCAAATTAAGAACTAAATTACCAATAGCAAAACCACGTTTTTCTTTACTTTCAGCATTAGCAATACGATCTTGGAATGTTGCAATATCACTTGCTAATTCAAATAAATTACGTTCTGTTACTGATAATAATGAAAATACATCTGACATTGTATATGGTTGTGCATTTTCATCTTCATCTTCCACATATTGTCTTGATCCAGCAAATTTAGATTTTACAAGATCTTCTTTGGGTGTATTTGCTGGATTATTTTCAATTTCAACACATTTATCTATAATTTCAGAAGTGTATTTAAATAAATCTTTGTATATTTTTTTTAAGTATGTATTTTTTTGCTTACTGAAAAAATCACGATCTAGTGATAATGTGTCCTTTTGAAAATTTAATGTATCGGATGATGTTCCTGTATCATAACCTTGTGCGGTGTCTCGTTCTAATTGTTGAACTAAGTTAGCAATTTCATTAATATCGCTTGTTAGATTATTAATAAATCCATCCATCACATTATATTTTTCTGATATTTTGTTTACAATATTACGATATGTTTCACTTTTTATTAGTTGATTCAACTCATTGTTCACTGGTTGAATATTCGCCATATCTAATATATACTTAGATAATAATATTTGATTTTATAAAAATATATTTGTATACAATAAGTAAATCAAATGGCAGATGATTTAATGAAAAAATATAATATTAATAGGCAAACAAAACCTAAAAAATCATCTTTCTTAAGTCAAATTGAAAATTATAATTTTGATAAAGTTGAATCTAATATAAATAAGTTTAAAAATGAATTAAATAAACAAAATATTATATGTGCTAAATTAGGTGATAATACACAAAATATAATAAATAATTGTTCAGAATTTGTACAGAATAATGAACAAATTATAAAAAATCAATTGCAAGAATTAAAAGATTTGGATGAATCTTTAAAAGATTTAATAATACAAAATAATGAAAAAGAGCAATTGAATCAAGAACTAAATGATCTAGTAAATTCTGACAAATCTATAGAACTTGCAAATGAAATGAAAGAAATTAGAAATGTTACTGAAAGTATTATGTCTTTTTTAGAAGAACAAAACATACAGGGCTTTCACAATTAATAAAAGATTGGTTGTATGTTTTTAATAATTATGAATTAATCTATTTAATATCTATTATTAGCAGTCGAAAGAAAAATTGTTGTATTATATTATAATATAATGTGTTATATCAATAATTAAAAATTGAATTTTTTTTTTGTTGTATTATAGATAATATAAATTATCCAACAATTTCTCTTGTATCTACGCTATCCCAAGAGATAAATATGTCTTCTCCATGTGCCGATATTCAAACAACTACTATGAGACCAGAACTATATTCCGATCCAGATTCACCTATGATGATATTATTACGTATATTAGCATTTGCGTTACCTACACCGACAGATCATCTATGTGATATATTCTTCGGCGCAAAATTTGATAGCCCACTCAAAGCGGATGATCCTTCACGGCTTCTATATAAGCTTCGCATATATATTGCAATTAAGTATGGGATTCGATTTGATGAAGTAGCTAACCCTCCAACCGAAAAAAAGCATATTGGAAGTTTTGCTCATGTTGAGTTGGGCGTACATTGGGCTGCTGGGATGTTGAGGAAACACGGTTATAATATCGATCCTCGATTCTGGCATGTGGATATACATAACTATGTACTTGATTCACCAGCCAAAAATAAAATGATTGCTGCTGGTAAAAAAAAAGTTGAATACATGGATTTAGATGGATGTTCATCAACACCTTTTAAGTGGCATATTGACGATTGTGGTGGTGTTAGATGGCCATGTTGTACATTAATTGTCTACCTGAATGTAGAAGGAATTTCTGGTGGTAGTTTTATGTATAGAGATTCAGATAGAAGAATTCAAATGATTGAATGTAAGACTAATTTAATTATCATGATGCGTGGTGACATTCCACATAAGCCTACTAGCATAGTTGGTCCTGGACAAAGGTTATCGATCGTTTTTCAAATCAAGCGCGTCGATTAGTTTTTTTATCTCAAAATTATATTACAATTGATGTATCGCGTACTTCTATATTCTCATTATTAGAAAAATTATTTTTTACTAGTGGGTTGTTATCTTTTTCATCCTGTTTTTCATCCTGTTTTTCATCTTGTTTTTCATCCTGTTTTTTTTTGTATTCATTGGTATTATCTAATTCAGGATCACATACATAATAATTACTCATCTCACTATCATCTGATATAGATAGTGTATAATTTGAATCTAGTGAATCTGTATTATATGGATTTCTATTGTGTGAAGTATCTAAAACTTGACTCGACATAAATAAATCTCGATCATTTAATAAAGCGACTGTTCTATCATTATTTATAAGTTCTTGATTTTTTAATGGTCCATATTTCTCAATAAAAGTATAAACACCACTTAAATAAGCTATCGGGAATAAAACCCAAACCATAAAAGGAATATATGTAAAAGAATTGCCGTTTATTGTAAATAATACAGGATTATAATTATTATCTGTTTTATATAGCCAGTAATTATTATTGCAAATCAATTCGACTATAAAATTTTGAAATATTCCCCATAATATTAGTAATCCTAATTGCAATAATCCACAATATTTATTATTATTTCGAATATGTACTAAATATAGTCCTATTAAAAATATAATACTATCCCAAAATGCATGAACTATATGTACCCCAAATCCAATTGGATTATTTATTTTCATTTCTAAAAATTTAGATCCTAATAAACCAAAAGGTATTTCCCATAAACACCCGATGAAAATACCCCATGGGTATGTTAAAAAAAGACTATTAGTGATTTTATTAAAATATTTTAATAAACATGTTAATAATGTAAATACAATAGGCACTGCTAAATCTAAGCTAATAAATATATTTTCTTTTTGTGTTAGTGCCATTTAAATACAAAACTATTTATATCTTTATATAATTTGTTGTATTTTACTCTAATTTGGTCATATATTTATTATTATTTATATAAACATATCTCATTTTAGGACAATTTATATATAATCGAGGACCTTCATTTTTCATTTTTATAATATATTTATTTCTATATCCATGTATAACAAATACATATACATCTGATTGTAATTTTAACTCTATTTTAAAAGTAAGATTTAGCTTATACAATTTATTATTATATTTAATGAATCTTTTTTTAGGATATATATAGATATATTTATTTAATTTATGTATATATATTTTGTAATAATCAAATTTATAACTACTATGAAATAATAAAATTAATTTATTTACAAAACCATAACTCATACCAAAATAATCAAACCCAATTATTCTATATATAATCCCATATATTTGTGATTTTATATATAATTTTTTATCTTTTACAATTATTGAATTATTTGTTTTTGAAATGTATAATAATTCCCTTAATTTTTTATTTGGTAAATATGAATATATTTGATATATTATATCTAATGGTATTTCTAATAACATAATATATTATATAAATATCTTTCTTATTTCTTTTTAGCCCGAGGCAATTTACAGTTTAATATACGCTCCATTTTTGCGATGAAAGCATTATCTGGAATAATTTTTCCAGATTCATACGAATTAATTACTTGTGGTTTAACATTCAATTTAGTTGCTAAATCTTTTTGTGTTATTTTACTGGCTAATCTTGCTGTTTGAAGTGCTTTTTTAAATGAAAAATCTAATTTATTATGTGTAAATACTTCAGTTTCATTATCTATTTTAGTAGCTTTGCTTGTATTATTAGATAATGGAGGTAATTTAACAGGTTTTGTTTTTTTTTCAAAAACGATTGGTTTCCAATCTTGATGAGACATTATTATATTTATTATTAAATAATACTTAAATATAACTTTTATCGATATGTATAAATTATGTAAAAAAATGACAAACATATATTGAAAATGATACAAAAAGAATAATTATTATAATTTCTTACATATTGTTTTATGTTTTTTCCAATGGTCCTTTTGACATAATTCTGAGCAATAATGGGTACATTGACAACGTGAACATCTTTTCATCGCACCAACCTTTCCACATTTTGCACAAGTTGTTTTATATTTTCCAATGTATTCAATTATTTGTGCGGGAGATAATGCGATTGAAAACTTTAAATGTGGCAATCCTGTAATTATTAATCTTGAATTAGTTTTTGTAATAAATTCTATGAATATGTTAAATAATGTTTGTGATGGTCGATTCATCATAAATGTTTCCAGTAAAAGTTGATG
>MDTC01084709.1_pt1 | contig 22487 bp, 20 predicted proteins | sample 811181 | NCBI WGS metagenome assembly MDTC01 (sample SAMN05326644, study PRJNA326480) | marine metagenome | isolation source: seawater | place: Pacific Ocean: North | collected 2011 | reverse complement strand
GGGGGCTGCGGGAGCCGCTTCCTGCGCTATCACCCAGCTAAAGGCGGCACTCGAGGGTGTGTCTCTCGATGTTTTTCTCAGTTCTCGAATTCTTTCTAATAGAGATCTGTCAGTTCAGTCGCTGATAGCGGCGAAAAGTATTGGCGACGTGGAAAATATGGCTCAAATTGCCGTAGCTAATGGACACAAAGCAATCAAACTAAAAGTCGGTGCACTCTCGGAGATTTCAGACATAGCTCGGATAACAGCAGCACGTAAGACTATTCCTGACGAAATTCACCTGCGTCTAGATGTCAATCAAGGTTGGAACTTTTCCAGCGCCAAGAGAGTCTTAAAGGCCATCGGCCACCTAAACATTGATTATGTTGAAGAACCCACGACCAACTTGTCAGACTACAAACAGCTCCGATCGGTATCTGGAGTTAACCTCGCCGCTGATGAACATCTATCAGAATTAAATACCGCAAAGAATGTTATCCAGTCCGGCCTTATTCAAGTTGCCATTATTAAACCAACAGTGTTAGGTGGTCCACAAGCCGCCTACAACCTTTCGAAGAATGCACAGGAACTTGATATTCGATGCGTTGTGTCATCTTTCATAGATGGACATGTCGGCTTACGAGCAGCTAGAGATCTAGCACTAGCAATAGCTCCCACGGAAACCCACGGAGTAGGAACCGGGGCCTTGTTCTCTGACTCGATGCCTTCAGATGTGCTTCCTCAACATGGCTTTCTAAGGTCTCCTAATTAAGTACAAATTTCTACCGCTCCACCACAGATGGGGTTTCTTCTCAGACTCCCGTGTCGTTAGCTCAACTTGAGCAGCTAAAAAGCACAATATTCAGAGCAAAGATTTTTTGACTTTGCCAAGAGCCGTTTTCGGTAAACTCTTTCTTAGCTCTATCTGCCTTGGGGCACAAAAAGCTGGCAACGTTTCTTTTACGTGCTCGCGCACTTCATCAAGCGATGGAATGGCTACACCCTTAGCAAGAACTGCTACGACTGTAACTTGTTGACCCCATTCCGAGTCAGCCCTTCCCACCACCACACATTCTTCAAAAGCATGAAAATTCGACAAAGCTTTTTCAACAGATAACGGCCACACGTTTTCTCCGCCAGTAATAATCATTTCACTATTACGACCAAAAATTTCCAAAATTCCATCAGAGCCGATTGCTCCACCATCTCCGGTTCTATACCAACCCTCGCGAGTAATCGGTAACGAACCATCTCGATAACAGCGCATGAGCATTGGGCACCGAAGTTGGACTTCGTTGTCAACTATCCGAAGCTCTACTTGATTTAAAGGCACTCCATCATAGACGACTCCACTACCTGTTTCAGTCATCCCGTAGGTAGTTACAACGTTTATCGGCCGATCAGCTGGCACTGCTGAGCCACCCACCAACACTCGTCGGAAATGGCTGCTATCGATGCGCTCCATCGCAGTTGGAACAAGTGAAGTTAACGTAGCGCCGCGCTCAGCAGCAGCAATTACCCGATCCTTGTCGAAGGATCCATGGGCTTCAACTGGAGTGCCCGTGTGCAGCGCTCGACAAATGACTGACAAACCGCCGACATGAGATACCGGAAGACATGAAAGCCATTTATCTCGGCTTGGATCAACTTTCAAAAAAGCGCTCGTAGCCTCTGCGCTTGCCACAACAGCTTCATGCGTTAGAACAGCACCCTTTGGATTACCTGTGCTGCCACTAGTAGCTACTACAAGGGCATCTCCAAGCTCGACTGGATAGCCATGCGTCTTAGTTTCCCCAGAAACATCAATAATTTTTGACGCGCCCATTTCCGATATCAAGTGCTTCTGCATTTCCAATGGAAATCGTAAATCTACAGGGAATACCGCATCGCCATTATCCCATGCGCGCCTTAATTCTTTCACGAACTGAGGCCCACCAGGAAGAGCTATGGCAACAAGGCGATTCATGCTTTCGAAGCTATCTGGTTATCCCAAAGCGCGTGCAATCAGAATTACCGTCGAAAGTGCTATAAGCACCGTTATCAAATAATCGAACCCTGCAGGCTTTATTCGTCGACCGACATAGGAACCGATCGGAAGTAATATGCCAACGATAATCGAAGCGAGCGCACCTCCGAATAGTCGACTCACTGTCCAATTGCCAGTCAACGTAATAGTTATTATCTGTGTCACAGCTGCCGGTAAAAAAACTGAGGACGTTGAAAAGATAAAGCCTTGCCTATCAAGCTCATATCCCTGGAACCAAGCCGCTACAACCGGTCCTGAAATTCCTATAGCTCCTTGGCTGAAACCACACATGGCTGCGACGAACACAAACAGTTTCTTTCTGGTTTGTGAATCCCAAATAATTGCTTTCTTACCGATAAACCGGCGACTAAGAAAACATAATAGGAGAACCGCCAGAATTAAGAGCAACCACCTTTCATCAATTTTCGACAATGCCCACGCGCCAGCAGCAGCACCTCCACAGCCGACTATTATGAACGACAATAAATTTTCAGGTTTTTTAGCTGACCTGTGCTCATATACGAGGGCCGCGTTGCTCAACGCTGTCGGGAATGCCATCACTAGCACTGCTTCTTCAATACCCACAAAAATAGTGATCACCGGAACAGCTATTAATGGCAGCCCTAAGCCAGTCATTCCTTTTACGGCTGCGCCAACAGCCACAGCAACGGCAACAATCAAATATTCGCTACCGTTCATACAGATAGCAACGCGACAGCAACCTGTCCAGCCACCATCGCGTTATTTTCTGCTAACGCTAGGTTCGCTGGGATACTTTGGCCACCGGTCGCCTTAGCAATCGAAGCAAGAACTACTGGAGTGATCTCAGGCCCCTTTAAGCCAAGTCTTTCAACATCATCTAAAGCAGCTTCCAATGCTTCCGCTACCAAACTTGGATTTATTTCGGCATCAATTGGAATAGGCACTCCCAATAAGGTTCCACCTTGCCCTAAATTTGTTCTAGTTCGATGAACTATCGCCACTTCAGCTACATCATCTAACCGGCTAGAAACACTTAAACCCGAACTGCGTAGATAAAAAGCAGGGAAAAAATTAGTCTGCCAACCTAAGACTGGCACAGATAATGTCTCTAAATACTCTAGTGTTTTAGGAAGGTCGAGAAATGATTTAGCTCCGGCGCTGACAACTAAAACCGGATAATTAGAGATAGCCAAAAGATCTGCAGAAATATCCCCGGTAACGTCCGCTCCCCTATGCACGCCACCAATTCCTCCCGTCGCAAAAACCTCAATTCCCAAGGAACTCGCTATAACCAAGCTCGCCGAAACAGTCGTAGCTCCAACGCTCAACTTTTTTGCTGCTGAAGTTGAAAGATCTCTCGCTGCTACTTTTGTTGTCGATTCTAAAATTCTTTCGTGAGCATCGGGATTTACGCCGGCACACAACTCGCCATCTAAAACAGCAGTCAATGCCGGGACTGCCCCCTCTTTACGTACCGCCCTAATACAACGATCCAAAGCTTCTTCATTTGACGGAGATGGGAGTCCGAGGTTGCTAAATATCGTCGATTCGAGTGCGACAACAGCCGTTCCGGTGTCTAACGCGTCTCGTACTTCTTCACTAGTCTTTACTTGGTACTTCAAACTAATCCTTTAAATTCAACTATTAGCTCTAAGTCTTCCAGGTCGGACACGAAAAGAACAAAGACCATCTACTCTATGTAAATGCTAATTGAAGTGAACCATCCGCTTATCCTGGAAAAAATCACTCGGCTTCGCGATATTAATACGCCCTCTCAGGAATTTCGTACGCTAGTTATAGAACTCGGTATGTTGCTAACGTTATATGCCACAGACCATCTACCACTCACACCGGTTGAGGTTGAAACACCACTAATGACAGCTACTGGGGTATCGTTGGACGGTGGAAATCCTGTAGTCATATCTATTATGAGAGCTGGTAATGCCCTACTCGAGGGTGTACTCAGAAGTATCCCTGCATCTGATGTTGGCCACATAGGACTAGTAAGAGATGAAGAAACCCTCCAGCCCTTAGAGTATTTGGTTAAATTACCGATTCTTTCAAACCGTCATGTGATAGTTGTCGACCCCATGCTAGCAACCGGTAATAGCGCCAATGCAGCGCTAAACAGAGTCGGTTCGTTCAGCCCGGCGTCAACTACTCTTATGTGCCTCGTCGCTGCACCGGAAGGGCTAGCAAAAATTCAACACCACCATCCAGATATTCGTATTGTCACCGCAGCAATTGACAATAGACTTAATGAAAAAGGCTACATCTTGCCAGGTTTAGGAGATGCAGGTGACCGCATATATGGAACCGAATAGCCCCACAATAAAACTCACTCCACCTTTCGAGTGGCTGCATGACCATATCCAGATAATCGACCAAACCTGTCTGCCTGAAGAACTAAAACTACTAAAAATTGATGATAGCGAATCAGCTATACAAGCAATCAAAAGTCTTGCTATACGTGGCGCACCAGCGCTAGGGGCTTTCGGCGCTCTAGCTATAGTGGTCGGGCTAGACGAGTCGAAGTCGACTAACCGAGAAGATGCAGAAGCACGACTATCTGAGCTCAGAGTTTTAATCGGCGATGCTCGACCCACAGCAGTCAACCTACGTTGGGCTGTTGATCGCGTCATCAATTTTGGGCTTAAGTCCGCCGGAGGTGTCACCGAGATTAGAGAATCAATCCTTGCTGAAGCTCACAGAGTGGCCTCGGAAGATGCAGATGCATGCGCAGCTATCGGGCTATTCGGAGCAGAACTACTTAACGGACTCGAAAAAATCGGAACCCATTGCAATGCAGGGCGTCTAGCTACTGCAGGCATCGGAACTGCCTTAGCGCCCCTATACACCAAGAAAAAAGCCGGTAAACCGATATCTGCTTTCGCAGCAGAAACTCGGCCCCTGCTGCAAGGAGCACGCCTAACAGCTTGGGAGCTGCAAGAAGCTGATATCGATGTAACGGTTGTTCCCGACGGAGCCATGGCATCGATAATTTTGTCAAACCAACTAGACGCTTTTATTGTTGGGGCAGATCGAATCACATCCAACGGTGACTCAGCAAACAAAATCGGGACCGTTAGTCATGCTCTCGCTGCAAAAGAAGCAGGAATACCTTTCTATGTCGCAGCGCCCACTTCGACGATTGATTTTTCTATAGAGACTGGGTCAGAAATCGAGATTGAACAACGAAGCCCTAATGAGGTGCACGCTGTCAATGGGCAGCGATTCACCCCTCTCGGCGTTAGTGCTTTAAACCCAGCGTTCGATGTGACACCCAGTCGACTTATCACAGCAATTATCACCGAAGTAGGTGTGTTGCTGCCTCCATACAAGGACTCTATTACCGACGCTATTAAGCTAGCCAGAAAGCAAAAATGAAGAATCTTTGGGATGACACAGACGCCGAATTATGGACTGGAGATTTAGGTAAGTGTGTCTATGGCTCTCGCTTGCTCGGATCAAACCCGGCGCTCGTTCTACACGGAGGTGGCAACACCTCAGTAAAGACGACTGGACTCGATATTCATGGAGAAAATATTGAAATTCTTCATGTCAAAGGAAGCGGTTGGGATCTTGCAACTATCGAAGAAGCTGGCTTTGCGCCCCTTCGACTTCAGCCGGTGCAAAAACTTGCTGAACTTGAATCGCTTACAGATCTTGAAATGGTCAACCAACTCAGAATAAATCTCCTAAATGCCTCAGCCCCGAACCCTTCAGTGGAAGCAATTTTGCACGCCTCGCTTCCCTACAGAGCTGTCCAACACACTCATGCAGATGCAGTCCTTGCGCTAACCAATAACGCGCGCAGCAAACAGATAATTCAGGACCTCTGGGGCACAAAGGCGGTTGTAGTTCCTTACGTAATGCCTGGCTTCGACCTAGCAAAAGTATGCGCCAGAGAATTCCAACGTCAAGTGAATAATGAAACCATCGCCATGGTTCTTATGAACCACGGAATATTTACTTTCGCCTCAACGACTAAAGAGGCATATACCAACATGATTAACCTGATCACTGAAGCCGAGGAGTACCTACTTCAAAATTCTTCGATCGATATCACAGCATCTGCAGCTCACAGCCCACACACAAACAGGCCGACTGATGCCCAAGCGCATGCTGAACTAAGATCAAAAATTTCTGCTGCTGCTGGTAAGGCTCTGCTTCTAACACGCACTGATAACAAAGCCTCTGATACTTTCGCTCAGCGAACTGATCTCCACAAAATCGCTGAGCAAGGGCCCGCCACTCCAGATCATATTATTAGAACAAAACAGTTCCCGATGATCGGTCAAGACGTTCAAAACTTTGCGGAAAAATATCACGAATATTTTTTACGGAATGCTGCTCGGTTCCCATCAGTAAATGAACTTGATCCGGGACCTAGAGTCATCTTAGATTCAGGGCTTGGCTTATTGACAGCTGGCAATCGTGCGACAGATTGTCAAATAGCTTCCGACATATACCTGCATACTATCGACGTAATCACTGCCGCTGAGGGGCTAGGTGGCTTTGTAGCTCTTGAAGAGGCAGATCTATTTGAGGTTGAATATTGGGAATTAGAACAGGCTAAGTTAAAAAAAGCAGGAGCCAGACTAACCCTCGCAGGTGAGGTTGCCTTAGTCACAGGGGCGGCATCAGGTATCGGTCGAGCCTGCTGTGAATCCCTGCTGGATCAGGGAGCAGCTGTAATCGGGTTTGATTTGAGTTCAGATGTTGAATCTATATTTAGCGGTGATGACTGGCTAGGCATAACCGGAAATATCACTGATCCAATTTCAATCAAAGGAGCTATAAATAAAGCGGTGCAAAGGTTTGGAGGCATAGACATATTGGTAAATGCCGCAGGAATATTCGGCGAATCAGCTCCAATAGCATCGATTACTGATGATGAATGGACTAACACAATTAATATCAACCTTGATGGAGTCCTAAATTTACTTAGGGCCTGTCATCCTTTCCTGAAACTTTCGTATAACGGTGGTCGCGTCATTCTTATTGGCTCTAAGAATGTTATTGCTCCAGGAAAAAGCGCTGGGGCCTATTCCGCTTCTAAAGCAGCGGTAACTCAGCTAGGACGCGTCGCTGCTCTTGAATGGGCTAATGACGGGATCATTGTAAACACAATCCACCCAGATGGAGTCTTCGATACGGGTTTGTGGAATGATCAACTGATCGAAGAACGGGCAGCCAATTATGGCTTGACATCTGACCAATATCGAACCCGGAATCTCTTGGGACGAGAAATTACTAGTGCAGATATAGGAGCCTTAGTAACAGCTCTTACTAGCTCCACGTTTTCCAAAATGACTGGTGCACAAATCGCAATTGATGGTGGAAGCGACCGCGTGATTTAGCTAAGAGGTCAAATTCTGGACCAGGTCACAGTAATCAAATTCGACTCGACTAGTAAAACGCTTAAATGTCTTCAGCCGCACAAACAGCTGAAGCGACATCCCAAAGATCAGCGTCTTTGCGATATTTGTTATAGACAGTTGAAATGCTATGAATAAATGTTTCTTCGTTTAAAGAGTGACGCTCAGAGAGTTTTTGAACTGTTTGTACATACATTTTCGTAAATTTTTCATTGGTAGTCAACGTCCGTAAGTTCTGCACAAGCCCATCGAGATTCATTACACACAGGAACACCGTCATAGGACTAACAAAGGCTTCATCTAGAGGAGTCAACTCCGATTCGTCTACATGAGCGATCGGGCATGAGACTGATATTTTCCCGTACTTTTTCTCAAACTCTAAATCGCTTTGAGACCGCATCAAGATAAACGCCACCGTTTCCTCAACTACTAAACCAAACTCTAACTTCGAGTCGCTCCACATTCCAGATTCAGCCTCAACATCGATCGCTACAAAACACCGATGCTCTGGATAAAAACCAATCGACATTTCTGCACCATTATTAGCGGCAAGAAGTTCGTCTGCTTCGGGATGGGTTTCCCCGAGTAGCAAAGTCAATCCAGAATCTGTTAATACCACCTCGTCTACTGGAACGGTAAAAAACTTTTCTTCTTCATCTGCATCTTTCATCGAGGACTGCTCTGAGCATGCTTGAACACAAACGTATTTTAGGGGACAAGAAATACTTTGCGAACCTTTCCCGAAAGGAGAATTCGCTGCATCGAATCAGAAAGTCAATTAGGTACTTGCTAACAACCTCTAGAATTTCCTGCACTGGACACGGCGATACAGTTAACTTGCTGTCATGACTCCACCCTTACGCTTTGGCATCGTTCATGACTTTCGCTGCCCTCCGGGAAGCGAAATATCAATGCCGCAGGTGTATAGCGAGACCTTCGAACAAATCGAACACGCTGAGCAACTGGGGTTGGATCTCTGCTGGTTCACCGAGCATCACTTCATTGACGACGGATATTTACCTAACTTCGTTCCTGTCGCAGCGGCAGCGGCATCACGAACCAGCAATATGCGATTTTCAACAGATATCTGCCTTTTGCCGTTTAGACATCCAATTCGTCTCGCTGAGGACCTTGCAATTCTCGACAACATCTCTGATGGTCGAATGGAGCTGGGGGTCGGCATGGGTTATGCGACGCATGAATTCCAAGGATTTAATATCCCAATAAGTCGTCGAGTTTCACTGACCGAAGAAGCCCTGAAAGTTCTTAAACTGGCATGGGGAGGCGAAGCCTTTAATTTCGAAGGCAAACGCTATCGATTCTCAAACCTTCGGGTTACTCCAGATCCAGTCCAAGAAGGAGGACCACCACTTTGGCTAGCCGCTACCAGCCCAGCCGGAGCCAAAAGGGCAGCAACATTTGGAACCCATCTACTTCCACAAGGACCCAAGTCGTTGACTATCGATCCTTGGAAAGAAAACCTCGGTGACACTAGCAATCGTCGAGTTGGCTTAATCAGGGGGGTATTCGTTACCGATGATCCAGAATTAGAGTGGGAACCCATAGCTGCTGCAGAGCGGTATCGACGAGATGTTTACGTGGGACTCATAAAAGCGAGTCAAGATCACAAATCAGAAATAGCAAGTAGGTCAGAATCAGCAAAATCGAGACGTCCTAGTCTTGTTGCAGATATTCCCATCCCGTTGAATCCCCTTGTATGGACGGTTGGCAATGCAGACCATTGTGTAGCTGAGTTGCAAGAACTCATTATTAGTAATGGCATAACCGACCTAGTAACTTGGGGCGGCCCTCCTGGATTAGCTCCCTCGGTTATGAATGACTCACTTACTAGATTCGCTCAAGACGTGATTCCGCGTTTGCGATCAGAATAAACGTGATCATCAAATAGAAGTCATTACGCCCGAGTTTGCAGAAACTGCACTCACCTCTTTTGAATAGCTAACGAGATACCAGCGGGTCCGACTATTGACAAGCTACATATAGCAATGGCTAATCCTGCACTCGTGTCATGGATTAACTCACGCCAACTCCGGCCATTAACAGACCTATCTTCTCTCGGTCTGCCTCAGCTGCGTCAAGGACAGCTACAATTTTACCTTCAAAAAGTACTGCGATACGATCAGCCAGACCAATTATCTCATCAAGCTCGGCAGACACTAGAAGAACGGCCGCTCCTTCATCACGTTTTTTAATAATGCTTTTATGTATGAACTCAATTGCACCAATATCTATTCCACGGGTCGGTTGAGCAGCGATCAAAAACTTAATTTCTCCACTGAATTCGCGGCCGACAATTAATTTTTGTTTATTCCCCCCACTCAATGTGACTACTGCCGTGTCTAGACGTGGAGTCCGCACATCAAACTCATTCACTACTTCTTTCGCATGGCTAGTGATTGATCTTCTTTGAAGCAAGCCGCGCAAAGAAAAAGGTTTCCGATGATAGCGATTAATCATCGCATTTTGTTCAACCGAATAAACTCCTATTACTCCATGCTTTTCTCTATCTTCGGGGATGTGACCTACACCTAGGCTTGCAATTTTTCGAGGGCTTGTGTTCGTAACAGCCTGATCGCTAATTAAAATTTCGCCCGCTTCCGAAGGACGTAAACCCGTCACAGCTTCAACTAACTCGCGTTGGCCATTACCCTCTACACCTGCGATCCCTAAAATTTCTCCCTCCCGAACTTTTAGTGAAAGATTGTTGACCGCTCTTTGAGATCGATCATCATCAACTTCTAAATTTCGAACTTCAAGAACTACTTCTCCTGGTTGAGAAATAGTCTTGTCGACCCGAAGCAACACACTTCGCCCAACCATCATTTCTGCTAGTGCTGTTTCTGAAGTACCTGAAGGCGTCGTTGTACCCACAACTTGGCCATTACGGAGAACAACAATGTCATCTGCAATTGCCAAAACTTCTCGTAATTTATGCGTTATAAAAACTATGCCGACACCTCGTGTAGTTAGATCTCTCAAGACTTGAAGTAGGTGGTCAGTTTCTTGTGGCGTCAACACAGCCGTTGGTTCGTCAAGAATTAATACCTCAGCATTGCGATATAACGCTTTTAATATTTCAACTCTTTGCTGTGTCCCCACCGGGAGTTCTTCTACCAAAGCATCCGGATCAACATCTAAACTGAAGCGTTTAACTAATTCTAAAACTCTTTTTCTGGCTTCCGGTAAATCAACTAACCCACGTCTTTTGGGCTCCGCTCCCAAAACAATATTTTCCACCACGCTCATCGGCGGAACTAACTGAAAATGTTGATGAACCATTCCTATGCCACGTTGAATGGCATCACTAGGACCCTGAAGATTAACAACTTCATCTTTTATGACTACGCTGCCTTCATCAGGTTGGTACATGCCAAATAGCATGTTCACAAGCGTGCTTTTACCGGCTCCATTTTCTCCTAACAGCGCAAGAATCCGACCTGGTTTAAGTTCAATCGATACTTCGTTTGTAGCTACTACCCCAGGAAATCGTTTTGTAACACTTTGTGCTCCTATAAGAACATCTACCATTTCTAACTCTTCTCGTAGGTCTGGCCTAAAGCAGCTGGGTCTCGCATTGAACCAAATAGCCCACTAAGAGCAACAACCACAATTGTGACGACATAGGGCAACATCCCCACAAACTGAGTCGGTATATCGAATGTACTATTTAGTTGAAACTGGTTTTGAAGCGCTGTCGCAAATCCGAAAAAAAGAGCGGCGGCGTAAGCTCCATAAGGTGTACGACGACCAAAAATCATGACTGCTAGGGCTAAGAAACCTCTGCCTCCGGACATGCTCCGACTGAAGGCTCCTACAGCCTCAAGCGCTAGGTAAGCGCCCCCAAACCCGGCAAACCCTCCCGCCAACGTTGCATTGAAATAACGGAGGCGTAAGACTTTTATGCCTACGGTATCGGCTGCTCCGGGATGCTCCCCAATGGCTCTGGTTCTCATACCCCAAACGGAACGAAACAAAGCTATGTGGACCAGGACTATTAAACAAATTGTTACGTATGTCAGCAAGGGACGGCTAAAAAGTACTCTCCCGATTAGCGGGATATCGGCAAGGGAGCCCAACTCGATCGGCGAATATTTACCTACTCCTAATGAACGAGATCGATCATAAAAGAAAGAAGTTAAACCTATTGCAGCGATATTTATAACTGTGCCAGCAATTATCTGATCGACTTTAAGACCGACGGCCATTGCCGCTAGGCACCAACCTAGGACAAGTCCTGTTGCTATTCCTGCAAACACACCTAACGCAAGGGATCCTGTTAACGAAGTAACTGTGAAGGCAGAAAAGGCAGACATTAAGAACTGGCCTTCAATACCGATATTTACGATCCCAGACCTCTCGCATATCATTCCGCAAATAGCTCCAAGTACGAGCAACGTTGCAGCTCGGACGGTTCCGGCAAGCACAGCCGTAGTTTGGCCACTATTTATAGAGTAGAAGCTCAATATCAGAGCAATTAGAACTACGACTAGAACCCATAGGAAACCTCTGCGTCGAGAAGTCACTTGTTACCCCATCCAACACCTAATTTGAGGCCTTCGTCAGTTTTATTTTGAAACCGGAGAATCCATCGGAGAATAGTTGGAGCTGCTACGAAAAAAAGAATCAAAGCTTGAATCACATCTATTATTTCTGGCGCTACATCAGCTTTAAACTGCATACGAGAAGCGCCGGCTTGCATTAAGCCAACTAGTAAACCAGCTGGGATAACACCTATTGGATTTGCTCGCGCAAGCAATGCAATAGTGATTCCCTCAAAACCTAGACCCACGTTTACCCCAGCTTCGAAACGGCCATCAACTCCTAAACTTTCTACAGCTCCGCCAAAACCTGCAAGCATTCCTGATATCGCCATTGTGGATGCCGTGATAACGCCAATTCGAATTCCGGAATATCGAGCTGCTTCCTTGTTGAAACCAACACTTTTAACTTGAAACCCGAAAGTTGTCCGCTCAAGTACAAACCAACAGATTATGGCTACCAAGATCGCAAGCAGAAACCCAACCGGCAAGGCACCCCATGTGGGTATTTCCGCGGATGGCTCAATAGGGGGCGTTCGAGCAATAATTCGATCGCCAGAATTATCTTTCCATGGACTAGAAGACAACCAATCAGTAAGGTTCCCAGCCACAAAGTTTAGCATGATGGTCACGATCACCTCATGAGCACCTGAGGTCGCTTTTAGAGCACCAGCAATTCCTCCCCAGATAGCGGCCGCTAAACCGCCTGCTATCAAAGCCAAGGGAAGATGAATAACCATGGGCAGTCCATCCAGACCGAAACCAACCCCAGCAGCAAAAACTGCACCAATTAGAAGCTGTCCTTGACCGCCAATATTAAATAGCCCTGCCTTAAACGCAAAAGCTACCGCTAGGCCACCAAATATGAGAGGGGTAGCTTTTTGGAACGTTCTAAGAAGAGCATCACTGTCTCGAAGCCCTCCTACGAACATCGCTTGATAAGCAGTAATCGGTGAGCTTCCCTGAGAGGCAATCAAAATCGCCCCGATTATTAGACCCAAAGCTACGGCGGCAACAGGTGTTACGCAGCTACGAAAAAGTTTCTTATTCATAGGACGCGAACCGGGGGTGCCACTGCGAATAACAGTGACACCCCCATATCCGTAAGTCTGTCTAACAATTAGCTAAGTGGGTAACCGGTCGAGATAGACCCGTCGGTTAGGCCCGCTAATACCTCATCCAGCTTTTCACGCATTTCAGCAGTAACGGTTGATTCGAAATCATGGTACGGAGCAAGACCAACTTCTCCCATTGAGTTTCCACCTTCCATAACCCCTGCATATGCATCTGCGATTAGCGAAGCAACTCCAACATCGATGAGTTTCATTGCGCTGGTAACTAGGCACGGCTGAGCTTCAGGGACGGTACCCCATTGATCAGTGTCAACACCTACACAATAGAGACCTTCCGTTGACGCAACTTCAATTAGCGCACCGTTTCCAGTGGAACCACCGGCGCCGAAGATTATGTCCGCTCCCTGATCAATCACTTGTCGGGAAGTGGTAGCTCCCCATTCTGGATCTCCGAATGCAACATCGATGCCGCCAGGATGATAAGTCGAGATAGTTTTCACCGATGGGTTGGTGTATCTAGCGCCATTCTCCCAACCTTCTTTGAAAGCTACGACTGGTGGAACTAGGTCAGTACCTAAAACGGCTCCGACTATGTTTGATTCAGTTAGCATTCCAGCAAGAGCTCCGGCAAGGAAACCTGACTTGTCTTCTGGGAAAATTAATCCAGCAAGGTTCGGAATCACGCCGCCCCATTGTCCTTGATCAACTCCGATGAACATCACCTCAGGATTTGCATTCGCTGCTGCGATCGTCGCTTCACCCATACCGAAACCAACTGTCACAATAACGTTTGCACCGTCATCCAAGAAAAGCTGAATATTAGCTTCATAGTCTTTCGATGCTTCAGTTTCTATATAGTCAACCTCTGCGCCGATTGATGCTGCGGCCTCTTGAGCCCCTTCCCATGCTGACTGATTGAAGCTTTTATCATCAACTTTCCCGGTATCCGTTACTAAACCGATCTTAAAGTCGACAGTTTCAGCTTCAGCTTCAGCTACAGCTTCAGAAGCGCTATCAGAATCATCACTGCCACAGGCAGCCGCAAGTAGTCCAAAAACTGCGAGCAGTGCAAAGAGGCGCCGCCAAGTCGAAGTCATTTCCACGTCCTTAGTATTTAAAATAATTTCGAAATCCAGTATAGATAACGAATAGCAAGAGCTTAGTCCTACTACGGGCACGAAACCCAAACTAACTCAGACTGCGTGCTGCTTAATCCAAGTATGCATGGCTATTCCAGACGCAACACCCGCATTAATTGATCGCGTTGAACCAAATTGTGTTATCGACACAACAAGATCCACAACATTTCTGACTTGCTCTGATAACCCAGGTCCCTCTTGGCCAAAAACTAGAACACAATTGCGCGGCAAAGTTACTTCTTCAATGGGAACCGAACCTGGGAGATTATCGACGCCTATCACCTGAAGTTTACGTTCCTTCATTTCTTGCAGAAAACCAGCAACAGTGGGGTGGTGCTCAACATGCTGATAACGATCGGTCACCATTGCCCCGCGGCGATTCCATTTCCGTTTACCAACAATGTGCACCGACATTGCCATAAAAGCGTTCGCATTACGCACAACCGTTCCAATGTTTAAATCATGTTGCCAGTTCTCAATCGCCACATGAAAGGAGTGCCGTCGTAGATCTAAATCTTCCACGATTGCTTCCGTTCGCCAATAACGATAACCATCAACTACATTTCTACGGTCACCATTTTTTAATAGTTCCGGGTCAAAATGATCGGCGGTTGGCCATGGCTCTGGATGTGGGCCCACTCCAACTGGCTCTAAATCATGCACCGGCCGCTCATTGTTCACCAGCAAAAACACATCCCTCGAACCAGTACTTCAACTTTCTTAAAGTTTATTCCTGGACTAGTTCTATAAGAGTACCGAGACTTCCTTTCGGGTGCATAAAAGCTACGGTAGTTCCCCTAGAACCAGGCCTAGGAGCCTTATCGATAGCAGTTGCACCCGCTAAGACCATTGCATCAAGAGCAGCCTGACAATCGTCCACTCTGTACCCGATATGATGAAGTCCTTCGCCTCTTTTTGCTAGGTGTTTAGCTATCGGCGAATCAGGACGAGTAGCAGCAGTCAACTGAATATAGCTATCAGCTATTTTGATCAAAGCTTCTTCTACTCCATCACTTTCAACTACTTCGCGATGATGAACTTTTGCACCAAATGCATCTTTGTAATAATCAATTGCTTGCTCCAGATCATTTACTGCTATCGCAACATGATCAATTTCAGTGAGAATCATAGCCAGTCCTAATTCTTGATTTCGATTGCTTCAGCATGCCTGCTGAAAAGCGTAATTTTGTTTTCACCAATCGATTCACGCTTCTCAAGATTCGTTATTCCTTCGCCAGCTTCCGGTGCTAAGCAAAGGATTCCGAGTTTTCCTTCATGCAAATTATGGTGCACTTGGTTTGCAGCCTCCCCTGTGTTCGCCAAAGTAAAGGTCTTAGAAAGAATCGGCTGAATTTTCCCCTGGTCAATTAATCGATTCATTGCCGACGCTTCTGCGTAGTTTGCAAAATGACTCGACAAAATTTTCTTTAAGCGCATCCAAAGATGCCGATTATCGTACTCAATCATGTAACCGCTAGTCGCCGCACAAGTAACGATTTTCCCACCACGCTTAGCTACAAATACAGATGCTCCCATAGTCGAACGTCCGGGATGTTCAAAAACGATATCCGGGTCTTCTCCAGTAAAGGATCTAACTTTCTTGCCGAGCCGACGCCACTCTGCCTCATCTTGATTGGTCTCGTCCCGCCAAAATTTATAATCCTCAGCTCGCCGGTCGATCACATGTCGAACCCCTAACTCGTTCAACAAACTAACTTTGTCGTCGGAACTCACCACCGCCACGGGAGTCCCTCCGCCATTTAGCACGAGCTGGCAGGCATAACCACCCAAGCCACCAGAAGCACCCCATATTAGAACATTGTCGCCTTGCTTCATTCTCGCAGCATTTTCTCCGACGAGCATTCGATATGACGTAGATGCACAGAGAGCGTTAACAGCAGACTCTTCCCAACTCAAATGCTCCGGCTTAGGCATCAATTGATTAGCTTTAACAATTGACAGATCTGCAAGGCCACCAAAGTTAGTCTCGAAGCCCCATATTCTTTGGTTTGATGCCATCATCGAATCTTGATGCGCTGCAGGATCTTGATCATCTACATAATTACAATGAACATTTACTCGATCGCCAGGCTTCCAATTGCGCACGGCTGAACCAGTTTGAATGATCACACCGCAAGCATCTGAACCCAGCACATGATGGTCTAGAGCATGTCTCGCGCCCCACTCGCTTTCCTTTCCCAGCCTATCTAAGAAGCCAAAAGTTGGTAGCGGCTCAAAGATTGATGTCCACACCGTATTAAAATTAATTGAACTCGCCATCACAGCCAGGTACACCTCATCGGGAGCTAACTCTGGTGTAGCTACTTCACTGATATGTATCGACTCTCTTGGATCTTTTTCCCAAGACTCACGACCTTCAAATATGTCTGCTTCATCACGTTTTACATAGGCAGCTCGATAGCTTTCCGGAATCTTAAGATTAGAAATTTCCTCGCTTGAGGCTCCAGCTTTAATTGCTTCAAGAATGTGTTGCATCGGTCAGAAGTTACTCTCTGGTAATAGTGTCAAGGAGAGAGCTTATTAGAAAGTACTGACAAGAACTCCTCATCAAACCTACACTTGTTAAATCGGAAGCTATTAGTGGCCCGATTGGAACGATCAAGTAGGCAAAATGTCAGGTTCAGTTATTGTCGGAGGCGCACGGACGCCTATCGGAAAATTTAATGGTGGACTTACTGAATTCAGTGGTGTCCAACTAGGTGCTTTTGCTATCGAAGCAGCATTAGAACGAGCCGGTATATCAGGGGATCAAGTTGACCATGTGGTTATGGGGCAAGTTCTTCAAGCGGGACAGGGTCAAATAACTGCTAGACAAGCTGCGGTTCTTGCAGGCATTCCAATGAGTGTCCCAGCCATCACCATAAACAAAGTCTGTCTATCCGGGCTGAATGCTTTGTACATGGCAAACCAGATGATTTTATCCGGTGATGCTGATGTTGTAGTTGCTGGCGGAATGGAGTCGATGACGAATGCTCCGTATCTTTTAGCTGATGGCCGTAACGGTTTTCGTATGGGGCACAGCGAGGTTCGTGATGCGATGATTCATGATGGCTTATGGTGCGCATTCGACAACGAGCACATGGGCGACGGAACAGAAAAAGATTCCCAAGCGGCTAAGATCAGCCGTACTCAAATGGACGAGTTCTCAGCTCAATCACACGAGCGTGCTGCTTTTGCCCAAAAAGAGGGGCGATTCGAATCAGAAATCGTTTCCGTTCTGATCCCACAACGAGGCGGCCAGTCTCTTGTGATGGAAACTGATGAGGGAGTACGACCAGGCACGACTAGCGAGAGTCTCGGCAAACTCCGACCTGCTTTTGCTGCGGACGGATCCGTGACCGCTGGCAACGCTTCACAAATTTCTGATGGTGGCGCAGCGATGGTAGTCATGTCTTCATCAAAAGCAGAGGAGTTAGGGCTTAGTGTCCAGGCTGAAATTTTAAGTTATGGCATGGTTTCAGGTCCAGGCACTTGTTTACTTACGCAACCTTCTCAAGCTATTTTCAAAGCACTTGCAAAGACTGAGATGGAGCTTTCCGACATCAACTTATTCGAACTTAACGAGGCATTCGCCGCTGTAGGGATTGCTGCAAGCGAAGAGTTGGGAATAAGCTCAGACATCGTCAACGTCAACGGCGGCGCCGTCGCTCTCGGTCACCCGATAGGGATGTCTGGGACTCGTCTAGCTCTTACATTAATGCATGAGCTTGAGAGAAGAGGCGGCGGTTACGGCGCTGCTGCTCTTTGTGGCGGCGGCGGTCAAGGCGATGCGCTAATAATTCGGGTGCCTTAAGACCGTTCAGGCATTTAAATCCCGTCGACCCTCTAAGGCTCTTCCTAGCGTCAGTTCATCGGCATATTCCAGATCTCCCCCGACGGGAAGGCCACTTGCTATTCGAGTGACTTTTATTCCCAGTGGGTTAAACTGACGAGCCAGATACATGGCCGTAGCTTCGCCTTCGATGTTTGGGTTTGTACACACAATTAGTTCTTGAATTTCCTCATTAGATACACGAACTATCAACTCTTTAATTCGAAGTTGTTCCGGCCCTATCCCTTCCATTGGGTTGAGGGCGCCCTGAAGAACGTGGTACCGACCTCTGTACCCAGCTTTTTCAAGAGCCACTACATCCCTTGGTTCTTCAACGACGCAAAGAGAATCATTATCACGGTGAATATCTGAACAAAGGCGGCAAATTTGTTCTTCAGAAATGTTCCAACACTGTTCGCAGAACCCAACTCGTTCTTTCGCTTCCATAATGGCTTGAGCTAATCTCAACGACTCAGCTTCAGGCAACTTCAATAGGTAGAAGGCTATCCTTTGAGCTGATTTTGGCCCAATACCAGGGAGTCGGCCAAACTCGTCAATTAAATTTTGAACAGGAAGATCATACATTTCTATCTGGAACCTACTCTTTTGTTGCAGGTAGCAATGCCGAAGTCTCTGCGTTAGCCAAAGCCTGTGCTTGTACATTCCCACATTTTGTAAGTGCATCTCTAAAGGCTGCTGTCACAAGGTCTTCTAACATTGTCACGTCATCAGGATCGACTGCTTCATCTCGGATTTTAACTCCAATAAGTATTCCATCTGCTTGCATCGAAACCCGGACAATACCTCCACCGGCTGTTCCCTCAACTATTGTCCTTGCAATATTATTTCTTTGTTCAATTAAATTTGATTGAATCTCAGTTGCTGCTTCAAGCATGCTTCTGACTTCATTATTTTCACCCATTAGGTATCCAATCTTATGGTCAGTCACCATCATCTAAAACAATTGCTCCGGGAAAAGCATCTTGGAATCTATCTACGGATGTTCGATTATCGGGTGGCGCATCTTCTAACTCAGCAAACACGCTGTCATCAGTTTGATCAATAATATTTTCGCCCGAGGCTACTTTTTCGCTCTCATTAGAGTCATTTTCTTGGGAAGACTCTAGTGACAACAGAACTGAAGTACCGACTACCTTGGACAAAGCTAATTCAACCTCAGTTTTTAGCTGCTCACAGCGCTCACGATGCACTGGATTTGGAAGGGCAAAAATGACTGTCTGCCCCTCAACTCCTACAAGTCGAGATGCTTGAAAACGTGCTCGAACTTTGGGCGCTAATGTAGGTAAAATTTCTTTCGTCCATATTTGTTCTATATGAGCGTAAGACAGAGCAATGCCCTCGTCGTCTGAAGACAAATCATCGGCACACTCTTTTTCAAGCGCTTCAGACTGGCTTGGTTCTTCTGTCGGGTGCGCAACAATTTGTGCGTTAACAACTGGCGGAGGCGGGATTGAGATGAGAGGCGCTTCAACCAGCGTCTCAGTTTTTTGGGAGACAGATTTAGCGTTGCTAATTGCTTCGCGAGCTGCCGATGCACCTTTTCGAACAAAACCTGACTTTGCTACTTCCCCAACAGCATTTGGGGTTGGGTTAACCTCAGATCCAGTAGTCACATCTAATTGCGTTACCTCAACATGGCTTCCGAGAAGGCGAACCAGTGCCACATCTAAAATTATTCTTGGGTCAGACGCATTTCGCATATCAACTAAAGCACTGCCAATAACTTCAAGCGCTTGAACGTTCAGCGCTCGTCCCATCGACACAGCTGACTCGCGTAATGCTTCTACTTCATCATCAAATATTTGCGTCGGGATTACTCCTGCGCCTATCAAAAACATATCTCGAAGACTCCGAGCAGTTCTTTCAGAAAAGTCCCTGGGTTCCACTCCTTCGGCTGTAGCCGACGCGACGGCGCTCATCGCCGCGACTAAATCCTTGTCGGCAATCGCTCTTATCAACTCCGCAACTGAAACTCGCTCTTGGGGAATCCCGCCCGCCGCAACTACCTGATCAAGAGCAGACAATGTGTCTCGCACAGAACCCATGCCACGATTCACAACGTAATTAACGATTTCATCGGAGACAGTAATCTCCGATCTTTCGGCGATATTCCTAACGTGCAACGAGAGTAAGTCGACGTTAATTAGTGATAGCTCAATGTGTTGAGTTCGGCTCCTAATTGTCGGTAAAACTTTTTGAGGATCTGTCGTTGCCAGAATGAAGACCACGTGGCTCGGTGGTTCTTCTAGCGTTTTAAGCAGGGCATTCGACGCAGCGGTGGAAAGCATGTGAACTTCATCAAGGAGATAAACCTTGCGCCGACCTGGGCTTCCTAAAGCAGCGTTTGACGTAATATCTCGAACATTTTCGACTCGATTATTTGACGCAGCATCTAACTCGATTAAGTCCATAGAGCTGCCGTTCTCGATTGAAACGCAGCTATCACAGTCACCGCAAGGCTCTCCAGCATCTAACTGTTCGCAGTTAAGAGCTTTTGCCAATATCCGTGCTGTAGATGTCTTCCCTGTTCCGCGAGGGCCACTCAGTAAATAGGCGTGCCCTACGCGATCTTCAACAATCGCGTTTTTTAACGCGTTGACTAAATGTTCCTGGCCCACAACTTCGTTAAAGGTTTGCGGACGAAAACGTCTATAGAGAGACTGAAAGACCATCAGAACTCGATACTACTTGTGTGTTGTCCTTGCGAGGGGCCAGTACGCTAAACAACGATCATCAATCCACGTGGCGACCGGGTCCTGTGCAACAGTGAACTGTGAACCGAGTCAGGGCCGGAAGGCAGCAGCTCTCAGCAGACTTCTCTGTGTGCCGCAGATAACCTGGTCGCCTCGTGGGTTGATGATTTTGGAGAGTTGCCAGAGCGGACGAATGGGCTCGCTTGGAAAGCGTGTGAGGTCTTAACGGATCTCCGTGGGTTCGAATCCCACACTCTCCGCCAATTGGTCGCTTAATTAGACAGACATTGCTACGTTGGCTCCATGGATGACACTCAGGCAATGCAACTAGCCATTGAAGAGTCTTTGTTGGCTATTGAGCATGAAGACGTGCCAGTTGGAGCGGTAGTACTGGTCGATGGCCAGGTTATCGCGAAGCGTCATAACGAACGCCAGCTCACTGGTGACCCAACTGCGCACGCTGAAGTCTTAGCCCTTCGTGACGCCGCAGCACTTCGCGGTGACTGGAGACTACAAGATACAACTCTCGTTGTAACTTTGGAACCTTGCGCCATGTGTGCCGGTGCCGCTATTAATGCTCGGGTTGGTCGTGTGGTATTTGGTGCATACGACCCAAAAGCAGGTGCAGCCGCAACCCTCTATAATCTTCTGGTCGATCCACGTCTTAACCACCAGTGTGAAGTCAACGGCGGTGTTCTAGCTGAGAAGTGCGGGAAAATAATTACTGACTTTTTCTCTGATCGACGATAATACTTAGATTCTGCTGCAGTTGTTGCCAGGCTTTCGCCCGGCAACAACCACGTGGCGGAAGGCATGGGATTCGAACCCACGGTGACCCTAAGGCCACAACGGCTTTCGAGGCCGCCCCATTCGTCCGCTCTGGCAACCTTCCACTGACAACTCTAGCGAGATTGAAGCAAAGCCGAACATGATCTATTCCACAATCTTGCACTAGCTGCAGTGCGTTACGCCTAGCCTCATGGTTATGCAGCCAATGCACCCTCACTCCTTACTAAGAGATCCGAACGCGCCTGAACCGTCAGGCATAAGCCGCATTGGAGCTAAGCGGATTTGGCTTTTCGCAGCACCTTATAAATGGATGATTAGCCTATTCATCAGTGCGATAACCATTCAAGCTCTGCTTCAACTAGTTCCCAGAATTCTTTTTGGACGTATTATCGACGACGGAATAATTCCTGGTAATCAAAAGTTAGTCACAACCCTTGCACTACTAACAGTGGGTGCAGCATTGGTTGAAGCACTTTTCGCAATCATTGAACGCTGGTTGTCCGCACAAGTTGGCGAGGGTCTTATCCACGATCTTCGAGCAACACTCTTCGATCATGTACAACGAATGCCGCTCGCTTTTTTTACCCATACCCAGACTGGGACACTTGTTTCACGACTAAATAATGACGTTATCGGAGCTCAAAGAGCTGTGACCGGAACATTGGGGACAATTCTTTCTAACTTAATCGTGGCGGTCAGCACATTGGTAACGATGTTTATATTGGAATGGCGACTAACATTTTTAGCCCTTCTGCTACTTCCTCTCTTTGTTTGGCCAGCGAAAAGGGTCGGCAAAAAATTATCTGACATAGCGCGCGAGCAGATGGACAAAAACGCTGAAATGAACTCGACGATGACCGAGAGATTCTCGGTATCAGGAGCTCAACTCGTAAAGCTCTTTGGCAATCACGATCGAGAGGCAACAACCTTTCGACACCGCGCAGCAGCAGTAAGAGATCTAGGAATTCGAAGCGCTATGTATGGACGAGCTTTTATGCTGTCTTTAGGGCTAG
>MDTC01037252.1_pt1 | contig 22491 bp, 23 predicted proteins | sample 811181 | NCBI WGS metagenome assembly MDTC01 (sample SAMN05326644, study PRJNA326480) | marine metagenome | isolation source: seawater | place: Pacific Ocean: North | collected 2011 | reverse complement strand
GTAATCGGCCTTGGAACTGCTTGTGGAATCCATATTCTAGAAAAAGTCTAACTTTGATCATTGGCGTAACAGGAGATACGCATAATAATCTCAAAAACATAAAGAAAATCTGCTCTATTTTTAATGAAAATAGAGCAGATTTGGTTTTTCACTCTGGAGATATATCCTTGCCGAAGTCTCTCTTAGCTTTTAATGAATTGAACTGCCCTTTGATTGTTGTTTTAGGTAACAATGATATTGAAGAAAGAAAGGATCTTGAAAAAGTTTCAAAAAAATTTGATTGTAAAATTTATGAAGAGCCATACTCAATAAACATAAATAATGTGCGTATTTCTTTAATCCATCACCCAGAGTTAATTGATTTAAAAATGCTGGAAGAACATGATCTTATTTTTCATGGACATACACATAGATTTAGATTAGAGAAAAAAAATAAATGTATTATTTTTAATCCAGGAGAGTGTGCGGGGTTTCTGAAAGGAAAAAATCAAATAGGATTAGTAAATTTAGATGACTTAGAGCCCAAAGTAATTAATTTTTAGACTATCTTTTCCAAAAAATTAACGATGTGATCAAAGTTAATAAAAAGACAAGAAGAAAAGGTCTGATGATTCTCAATATTCCATTATCAGTTAGAATAGTTGACTCAAGCATCAAGATGGAAAAAATAGGAGAAAGTGAATCCTCCCCTGGAATTTTAAACCAAATTGTCCCAAACAAAGCAAAAGAAAAACTAAACAAGAATATTTTAAATGGTCTTTTTGAAGACAGAAAAGATATTAAAAAAGAAATTGAAATCGAAACCAAAAAATATAAAAACCAAAAAAAAATCATAAGAAATCTAAAATAAATTTATCGGTAAGTTCCGAATCCCCTATTATTGCCATTATTTTCTTCCTTAAAGAAGATTCATTTGATTTTATCTCAGAGAGTTTTCTTAAAGATTTATCTTTGAAAATATATGAAGGAGGAATGTTTTTCTTTTCTGCTATTTCCTCTCTCCAAATAAAAATTTTTTTCTTTCTACTTGATAATTTATTACTTATTTTTATAAGTCTTAATTTTTTTAAAGGTTCATTTCCTAGAGAACTCTCTTTTTCAGATAAAAAGAGTGTTTTTTTTAATAAATTGGATTTCTTTAGTTGTTTTTTTTGATAGTTATAAATTTCTAGTAAAAAGTCTACGTCGTCAAAAGCATATTTGATTTGATTTGAAGAAAGAGGTCTTTTTAACCAGTTAGAATTTGTTTCCGATTTATCAAGATCTATGCCAAAAAATTTTTTTACTATTTTTCCATAGGCGTTAACCTCATTTTGATTCAACAACTTATCAGCTTGTTGAATATCGAAAACATTTTTCGTATTTATTGAAAGGCACTTACTGAGAACAGTAGTATCACTTCTTACAGAATGAAAAATCTTCAAGATATTCTCATTTTCTAAATATGTTTTAAGTAAATAAGTTGGATTAATTTGTAAACAATCTATTAAAAAGAGCTTATCATTAACAGAAATTTGGATAGTTGATATTTTAGGAAAATATGTTGTTCTCCAATCAAATTCTGTATCTAAAGCAAAAACCGAACATTCTGAGAGTTCCGTGATCAGAAGATTTTCACTCTTTTCATTTGGAATGTAAAAAAATTTTTTTCTTTTTTTAAATTTATATCTTAAGAATGACTTTAAATTCATAGATATTATTTACTAAAATAAAATAATCGTTCTATATCAGATTCTTGTACTTTATCTCCATATTGAATTTCAATAATTTTACATATTTTCTTTGAGGGATTTATTATTTGATGCCACTCTCCACTTTTTACATGAAAAATATCTTCTTTAGACAAGTCTATTTCTTTTACATCCTTATCTGATTTTATTCCATGTAAAACTTTACAAGAGCCTTCACTTATAAACCAAAATTCATTTCTATGAAAATGTCTTTGAAAACTCATCCCCTGATTAGGATTAATTTTTAACTCTTTTACTTTTATATTTTTATCAATTAATAAATTATTAAAAGATCCCCAAATTCTAGATTCTGAACCATAATACCAATCCTTCAAAATATTACTTGAAGAGTTTTTTTTGTTATTTCCACCTACATTGAATTTAAATTTAAGGCCTTTCAAGTTCATTTCAGGAATATTTATCTTAGTTCTGTCTCCGCCATTACAAAAGATAATTTCCTCCTCAGAATATTTTTTTTGAATTTTTTTTAAACCATTGATACATGATCCTATGTCATCATCTCTGAAGGAGAGAACATCATTTACAGATTCAAGATTTTGAAGAATAAGTTTCCTTTCTGAAAAAGGAAGAAAAAATTTTCCCTTTTTTTTAATGAGCCATTCGTCACTATTCAAAAGAACAATTAAATGATCTCCAATTCTTTTTGCGGCATTAAGATAAGCAATATGACCACTATGTAAAGGATCAAAACCACCGCTAACTACAGAAATTTTCATAAATAAAATTCTAAGACAGTTTTTTTAAAAAATGTTTAAAGTCTTTTTTAATTAAACTATCCTTTAGGCCAAAAGTTACAATAGCTTTCAAATATCCTAATTTATCTCCACAATCATAGAATTCACCTTGTAAAATCTCGACGCCAATCTTATTTTTTTTATTTATATGACTTGACAGTGCTTGAGTCAGTTGAATTTCTCCAGAAGAATCAGGTTTTGAATTTTCCAAAACTTCAAAGATATCATCATCAAGGATATATCGTCCTGTAGCGCAAAGATTAGAAGGTGATTTTGATGACTCAGGCTTTTCAATAATAGAGTCTAAATAATTTTCAAATACTTTTGCCATTCCGTATTTATTTGATTCTTTTATATTTATTTTGCCTAAAAGAATTTGATAATTTCCTGTTTTTTCATAGTTTTGTTTCATCTTTGAAAGATTATTTTTTTTATTATTTTTTGTGAAAATCATATCCGGTAATACCAAGGCAAATGGTTCTTTTTTAACTAAAGGCTTCGAACATAATACAGCATGTCCTAGACCCAATGGTTTATCTTGTGTTAATGAAGATATTTTAATTTTTGAGTTCGAATTAAAATTAATTTTGTCAAAAATGTTATTTTTGGAATTTATTTTAGAATTTTTTTCAAAATTCACGATTTTTTTTAAATATTGTTCAATCGTGTCTTTTTGTTTATTTGTAATAAGAATGATTTCTTCAATACCGGAGAGAACTATTTCTTCAACTATTAATTGAATAATTGGAGTTGTAACTAATGGCAACATTTCTTTAGGAATTCCTTTTGTAACAGGAAACATCCTTTTTCCTAAACCTGCTACGGGAATGACAGCCTTGTTTACTTCTCGTGAGTTAATCATATTTTGTATCAAAAAAGGAATTTATAGTATTGAATAAATTTTTTACATGGCTATTTTGTGAAGGGGCGAATTTTGATAACTCATCAGAAAAATATGCATAACCCTTTGATGTATGCATCCCATTTTTTAAAGCAACAAAAACTGTATATTCCTCTAAAAAAATTTTCTGTTGATTGAACTCAATAAAAGAGTTTTTTTTAATCTCAAAAGGATAAGTCAAAGTGATAAACAGTTCATTCTTTCTTACCTCTATTTCTTCAAACAAAAATGTTTTTCCATTTACCCTAATTGAACTTAGATTTTTTTTTGCTTCTATAGCATCCTCGAGTGAATCAAAAGTTACTAAAAAATCTCTGGTCATTCTAGGAAAAATTTCTTTAAATTTTATTCCAATTCTTTTAAAAAATTTTCCATGATCTTTTAGCCTATAATAAAACTCTTTCCGTTTATATGGTTCTTGAGAAAGTCCAGTAGCTACTAATAATTCGAAATCTTGACTAGAGATTAGTTCATCTAAAATCTCATCATAGGTTTTTAACATATCTAAGATTGGATCAAGCTCTTTATTTAAATACCACTCAGGATTACTATCTAAATAGGATATTATTTTTGAGTTAAAAAAATAATGATGTTGAATGTGAGCTCCACCATTCAAAAAAATTGTTGAAAAATCAGGTTTCTTTTTTGAGTAAAAATATTTGTGAAATGAAAACAAAAGTTTATCCAAGAAAAGAGCTTTTCTATATTTATACTTTATGCAACTAATTGCGTATGAAGATAATTTATAAAGATCCCTGATTTTAAAACAAAATAAAGAAGCAATAATCAAGAAAAAAAATGATTTCAAATTTATCTTGCCTTCAGCATTATCATTAACAGTTTGAGATAATGCTGCATATATTATATTGCTTAGCCAGCTTCCATCAGTTGTAGTCTTAGTCCATGGATCGGGAATAAAATAGGAAGGATTTTCAAGACAATTTTTACTATTCATCGCGCTTATAGCTCCAACGGAAAAGCCTTTATTTTCAACATGTTCAAAAATTTGCTTCTTATAATCTTTTACTATGTCTCCTAATCTAAAAATATTATGTTCTTCAAAAGATAATCCCGTATGAACAGAAGCCCACTGTATCCATGGCTCGAGTTTTTCATAAGATTTTTCAGATTCAGTTGTAATAAATTTTCCTTCAAAGGCTTTTTTAAAACCAGTAAGTTCGACACCAGATTCTAAATAAAGCTTTGCTATGTCAAAATTAATTTCATTGAGCTCTAAAAAAACTAATGGACGTTTCATGATTTTCGTAATTTTAACTTAAGTTAAATATACAAATATGGTTTTTTTTGCGAGTTTTTCTTGCTCAAATTTGTTCTCGACTATTTTACGCCCCCTTGAAGAGAAAGATGAAAAAAGATCTTTATTTTTTATCAACTCATTTATTTTTTTACACCAATTTTTTGATTTATAGTCTTTAACAATATTTCCATCACTGTTTTCCGAAAAGATTTCTGAACATCCAGGAATGTTACTTGCAAAAGTAGGTAATCCTGTTGCCAAGGCTTCGATAATTACTGTCGGTATGCCCTCACCATATTTCGATGGAAAAAGAAAAATATCTGAGGAACTGTAATAACTTTGCGGATTTACCACTTCTCCTATAAGTTCTATCTCCTCTGTTAAGTTATTTTTTTCAATTAGGTTTTTAACTTTTTTTTCAAATTTTTTAGTTTCAAATGCACCAACAATACTTGCTTTAAATTTTATTTTGTATATTTTCTTTAAATCATTGCAAATATTAATAAAAAAAGAGACTCCTTTTTCTGGAATAAGCCTACCCAAAAAAAGTAGTCTAGCTGTATGGCTAATTTTTCTTTCAATAAATTTAAATTTATTCAAGTCTACTCCAGCTCCTTCAATTTTATGAAAACTGAAGACATTTTTAGAAAAAATATTTTTTAAGACTTTGCCATCTTTTTTATTTAGATAAATAATTTTATATTCAAAGCTTTTTTTTGGTATTAAAAAAGATAATAATTTAAAGATAATCCTGGCTGTTACTCCAAAAAAGCTCTTCTTGCCTAATAATCTTCCTAGTCCAATGAAGTGAAAAATTATTTTTATTTTCTTTTCTTCCTTCTTTCTTAGAATTAATGAAAACATAAAGTAAAGAACTAATTTCGAAGAAACAATATGAATTACTTTGTAATTATTTAAATTAAGCCTAATAAAATCTAAAATATTTTCAATAAAATTTAAAAGATTGAAACTTAGTCTCTTAAACCTAAAATAAATTATTTTTTTGAATAACACATTAGGAATTTCAGAAATATTTGATCCGCTAGGGATCATCAAATCTATTGAAAATTTATTTAATACAGCTTGATCAGCAACAGGAATAAAAAATCTTGTTACATATTTATGTCCATTTAAAATTAGAAGAGAATTCATTTTTTATTGATTTTCAAAAATTTCTTTAAAGGATTTTGTAATACTACTAAGATAGCTCTTATTTCCAAACATGTGTTCCAAATTGTTATGAGCTTCTAATCTCATTTCGTCTAAAACATCTTGATTATTAACGAGATAAATTAAAGAATCTATGAAAGTTTCAAAATGTTGCTTAGACAAAGATTTTAAAAAAACATGATTTTCTTCCTTTGCATAATTAATTATTTCGCCGACTTTTCTTGAACCAAGAATATTTCCTTTATTTATTGCCTGAAAAGAGGAAACAGAAAAGCCTTCATAGTCAGAAAAACATAAGTTAATTTTTGATTGTTTTAATAACTCATTTACTTTTGAATAAGAAATATTATAAAAAAAGTCTAATTCAATATTTTTCAATTTCTTTGAATAAGATTCAAGAAATATAGACTTTTTTCCAGAAATAATTACAAGGACTTTGGCATTACTTTTTTTTCTTTCTAAGCGATTTAGAAAGTTTATAAATAAATCTATCCTTTTTTCTTTAGAATTTCTCCCTATCCAAGAAAAATCATATTTGGTTGAATAATTCAAAGTTTCTTTAGAAGATACTTTCTCAAAAACAAAAGGAATAAAAAAAAATTTTCCTTTTATAGTTTTGTTAAAAACTTTGTGAGTAGAATTCGAGTCAAAAAATAAAAAATTTGCATTTTTTAGAGCAAATTTAGTTATTACTCTATCAAAAAAGGATGAAAATTTTGGGCTATGAATAAAAACCACCCATTTATATCCTATTTTGGACAGCCAATACCCAAAAGGATGAGACCACCATAAAGATGTTAGTATCAGTTCTGACTTATCTTTTTTAAAAATCATGCTGAAAAGAATTAAAAGAAAAGATTTTTGATTTACATTGATCTCGCCATAACTTTTTATATAAAAGACTCTATAGTCAAAAATTTTATTTAAATCTCTATAAGTTTTTTCTATTGCAGTTTCTACCCCTCCCCTGAACATACTTGGAACTAAATGGTAAATTTTAGGTTTTTTCTGCATTTATCCTCTCACTGAAAGCAACACCTGCAAGGATATATAAAATCTTCATACTTAAGCTAAGCCCAGATATTAATCCATCAACAGCAAGACAAGAAAAAATAGTAAACAACAGAACATTAATTGAGTCTTTGTTTATATTTACGAAAGATTTTGATACTGCAAAAAAATATATTGAAATACAAAAAATTAAGCCAAATATTCCTAATTCAGCAAAAGACTGCATATAGGTATTATGAGGGTCAATTGTCTTTAAAAAGCCGTTTTGAATTGCGTATTCTTTATAGTTACCAGGGCCAATGCCAAGAAAAAAGTTATCAAGCCCTATTTTAAAGGCATCCAAAATATATTGATATCTATAAAAATTGGTTTCATCAGATTCAAGCCTCAAAAGAAATGCATCTATTAGACCTACTCCTTCAATTGGTATAAGAAAAAGTAAAGACGAAAGAAAAAAAGATACAAAAAAGATACTTACTAATCTAAACCTTAGAAACATTATTAAAGTTATACCTAAAATGGCTACTACCCAAGTGCCTCTTGAAAATGAAATAATTGAAGAAAAAATTGCAAAAGCAAAAATAATTAAAGAAACATTTCTGGAAAAAATTTTTTTATAAATTAGGCTGTAAAATGCTATTAAAGCAAGAATTGATGAGGCTAAGCCAGTTTCATTCCTATTAACATATAGGTTTAATGGGCTTTCTAGCACATGAAGCATGGGAATGTTTGTCAATGCAAAATATCTTGGATTCGTACTCCAAATTAACCAAGAGGAAATTAATGAAATCAGCAATCCATAACAGACAGCCTTTACAACTCTTTCCTTTTCAATTTGAACAGAAGAGATTAAGGTGAAAAGTATTAAAAAATACAAAGATCTCGTTAAGTATCCTAAAGAAGATGGCGTTGAATAATTAAAAAAAGATAAATAAGTACTCAAAAGAGATAATAAAAAAATAAAGAGAAGTAATATTTGGAAAGAATTAAATTTAAAGACTTGGTTCTTAAATAAGGAAATAATTAGCAAAGGCAAAGCTAAATCTGCATATGCAAAACTGCCAAAAAGATATAACCATTCAATATTGAAAGAAACTGAAATGAAAGCGATGTAAATTAAAAAAAATCTTTCAAAGAAAATGTTCATTTCTTAAATTTTTTATTTAGCTGATAAAAAGGAGATTTTATATTTATTACGGAATTTAGATAGAAAAAAAACAAAATTAGTCTATGAGGAGAAATAAAGTAAAGTAATGTTTTTATTAACATAATTAAGGGAAGTTCTTTCAAGAAATATAATGATTTATTTTTCTCTTTATTAAAAATCAAAACTCTAGCTAGAAAATAAGAGGGATGTACTTTCATTGACTTGCTTAAGCTAGCAGATGAACCTTTTTTGTGAATTCTGAAATTGTGCAGAATCTTTTCCGAAATACCAAATTTATAATCTTGTTTACTAAGCCTCATCCAAAGTTCCCAATCTTGAGATTTTGAAAATTCCTCATTGTAAAAATTATTTTCTTCATATACTTTCTTATTTATCATCAAAGATGAATGAGTAAATAAATTGGTATAAGGAAGATATTTAAAAGCTAATTTAATCTCATTTGGAAACCATTTTTTACAGAGTACTTCGCCATTCTCTAGAATGATATTTGTTTGCGTAAAACAAAGATCTAAATTTTCTTTTCTCATCATTTCTAGTTGCTGTTTTATTCTATCCGACCTAGAAATGTCGTCTGCATCCATTCTAGCTATAATATTTGATTTTGAAGCTTTTATGAGTTTATTTAAATTACAAGTTAAACCCAAAGTATGCTTGTTTGTTTCAATTTTTATTCTTTCATCTTTTTTTTCGTATTTATTTAAAATATTTAAAGAATTATCCTCTGATCCATCATCAACGATTAAAAATTCAAAATTTTGCTCTGTTTGATTAAGAATGCTTTCTATAGAATCTTCTAGCCATTTTTCTGCATTTAAAACGGACATAATTATAGATACTTCAGGCATTTACTTTTGTTTGAAAATTAAGAATAAGAAAAATTAAAACCCTTATATAAATTAAATAAATTCGAGATTTTAATCTATTTTGAAAATCTTTTTCGGCCTTAAACTTTTTGATAGATATTCTATGCCTCTCATTTAAGGCAACTTTGAGTTTGCTCCTTTCCATCTTAAGGTTTTTACCATAGGTATTTAGAAAAATTGATAAAATCCTAATACTGTCCAAAGGTGACATTTTTACAGATTGAAACATAGAAAAAATAAATCTTGCTATGTCAATATAAAAAGAATTATTTGTTTTGAAACCTCCTCCAGGATCTATAAAAGTTACTTTATGATTTTCCTTTGAAATAAAAATGTTCTTTGGAGCGAAGTCTCCAAGTATCTCTAAGCTATCAGATTCATGATTTTTTAAATTTTTATGATACAGAGACATAAGTCCTGCAATAATTTCAATATCTTTAATACTCTTTTTTAGAATTAAATCTAGTCTTTCGCCAGATGCCTTTTCCATATTAATCAATTTGTTATTTATGGATATAGGCTCAATCAAATATAACTTATACTCCTTAAAGTCATATCCTTTTATCAAGTCTCCTCGATATTTTTTAAGTAATAAATATTCCTTATTAGCTTGCTCTTTAGATTCTATTTCCTTGAAGATAGATCCATTTTTTTCAAAAACTTTTGGATTTTCTTGGAGAATCTTAATTTTCATAGAATCTTGATAGCTGGGAATTTGTGTTGAGAAAGTTTCAAAGCTTTAGGATTTCTGGATTTTAATTTTTTTAAGAAAAGGGACATTTATATTTTTTTTATTACTTCTTCAAAATAATGATCTCCATCTAAAAGACTTATCTCTTGGCGATGATTCTCTGTCAAACTATTTCTATTAAAGATATTTATAACTTCATTTTCAAGATCTTCGATATTAGAAAAGTGTTTTCCCAAAGTTAAAGTGGAATCGAAGAAGATTCCTTTTCCCTGATTTGCTTCAAAATATTTCTTATCTGGAATGTAAAATATTAAATTTTTTCCTCCAGAATAGAAAAAATCTTCTCCTATTGAAGAGTAATCTGTAAGAAGAATATGAACTTCATTCCAATTCTCTTCAAATTTTTTTACTCCCTTTCGTAATTCAACATATTCTGTGTCAGGATGTTTTGAATGGAAGATATTTATCTTATTTTCTAAACTTGATAAAAAACCCTCGGTTTTAAGTAATTTGGTCAACGGGGGTATTTCATTTCCCCATCTGTGAGTTGGAGCAATCAGTACTCCTAATTTGTCATTTATCCTAGTATTTAGTTTGCTATTGATATAAAAATATTTTGGATGCTTTAAAATTATTATTCTTTTTAATGGATACCCCAAGGACGCAGAGAGATATTCCTTCTCTTCATTATCACTTACTAAAAGGTAGTTATTAAAAAGTATAAATTTAAAATAATTAAAGAAAATTGGTAATTTCCCTCTTTCAGGATGTTTAAAAAATCCTACCGCTTTAGTTACTTTTCCTGGTGTAAAAAAAAGATTTATTTTTTTTTTAAAACTTAGATTAGAAATTATTTTTAAAGGAAATGTCCAAGAAGAAGGGTTGACTGTTATAACTGAAAAAAACATATAAAAGAAAATTTTTAAATAACTTTTACTTGGTACAAAAATGGTTTTTGATTTTATCTCTTGAGCGAGATTTTCATATAAATCAATCTCATTTGTTACAAAAATAATTTTATTTATTTTATTTTTAAATTTAGCTAAGTAGATAATTCCTTTTTTACTCTCTCTAGGTCTTAGATTGTCTAGGAAAATGGTTATTTGCATTTATAAATCACTAAGAAAATTCTATTGATGTTTTTTGAAAGATATATTCTTTTTACAGCAAACAAATAATTTCTTTTTTTGATGATCTTAGTGATTCCTCCTTTGAAAGCTTAAAAAGTTCTCTTTCCCAAAATTTCCTTTCTCTATCGACAATCTCCTCTTTTTCTTGGTTATTAATAAAACCATAAAAATCCTCTTCATTTTCAATTTTCGTTCCAATATTAAAAATTGATTCAGGAAGACAAAATCCTCTTTTTTTTCTGTACTCATTGATATCATATTGCCAGAATCCAATTTTCATTTTTGAAGCGAGAAACTCGAGGAAGATTCCCGAATAATCTGTGATTAGAAAATTGGTACATGAGGCATATAAATGAAAATCTGTATAAATATCCTGTCTTTCTAAGGCTATATTTGAAAAGTTTTTTTTAAAATCATTTAATGTCTGAACAGAATGTTCTCTTATAAGAAGAAAAGAATTACTTAAAACTAAAAAATTATCTAACTCTTCTAAATTTTTGAATCCAAATAAATTTGGTCTATTTAATGTATTTGAGTGGTCTCGATGCGTGGGAGTGTAAAAAATAATTTTAGCTGATTGATCAATATTCAAGTTAAAATTTTTATTTATTAATTCTCTAGAATTATTCATTTCTAAATCAGAGTATCTAACAAGCTCTTTTCTTTGAGAACCAATAATCTTTATTTTTTCTAAAGGAACATTCAACCCATTTCTTATAATATTTTTTTCTAGTTCGCAAGATACAGAAAAAATATCAAATTTATCTCCCATAGATTGCCAGACTTTCTTTTGCTTTTCATTTAAATGTGGAGCATTTATCCCAACTGACTTTATAGGCATACCATGATGCAATAAAATTTTTTTTATTTGTTTTGGAAGAAATCTCAAATAAAAACTCAAATCTCCAGCACTTTCACAAACTATTATTTTAAAAGTTAAAAGAAAGAAAAGAAATTTTACGTGAGAGAAAAAGCTAGAATTTCTCAAGGGTATAATTGTAATTTCTCTCCCGTTATCGAGATTTTTATCTTCTTTAGCAGAAGCCCAAAAAAGTTTTCCCCTAAAAAATGTATCTTGCTCAAGGTAATTAAATACAGCTAAAGAATTTCCTGAAGGTCTTCCGTTATAACCATGAAAAAGAATTCTCTTTTTTTTCAATGGAAAAAAAATATAAAAGAAATATACAAAGGTTTTAATTACTCTAATCATTAAGCCTCAAAGGGTTAAATTTAAGGAAGGTTAAGATAGTAAAAAGCATCAAAATTGTAATAGTTAGAAAATTTACAAATAAATCAAGCAATGAATTTTCTATAACTATCATTGGTAAAATATTAAAAACTATTATTGGTAAAGAGCTCATTATTGAAGATAAAAGAATTATGGATATATATTTAAAAAAATGATCATGAAAAACTTTAGTTATTGAAATGATAGATATCAAAAAAGAAAAAAAGAAAACAAAATTCAGTAATATTAAGAAATTACCTATCTCAATATTTTTAAGAAAAAATATTAAAAAGATTATCAAAGAGCAATTAATTATTTTATTTATTAGCATTGATAAAGAATAGCCGCTCGATTTCAACAAAGATAAATTTAAAGAAGTTAATGGAATAAAGAAACCTCCAAGAATAATTATTTCAAGAATCTCCCCTGCCATAGAAAAATTAATTCCAAAAAGAATTGTCATTATTTCTGTAGAAAACCTGTACACAAAATATATTAATGGAAATGAAATTAATATTATTCCTGATGAAATATTTAGATGCTCAAAAATTAATAGTTTTTTCTCTTCCAGATTTTTTTTTGACAAAACTGGGAAAGAAACTCTTTGAATTATCTTATCAAGCGTTAGAGTTGTTATATTTCTCACTGCCTCAGCTCTGTTGAATAACCCTAAGTCAAATGTTCCAAATTTTCCATTAATGAAAGAAATAATAAAAAGCCTATTGAGTTGATCTATTAAACTAGAAAAGAAGAAATTATTAGAAACTTTAAATCTTTCATAAAGATAATTTTTATCAAAAATAAATCTTATTTTTAAATTTATTATAAATCTCAGGCCGATGGTGATAAGAAGAGGTCCTAAAGAAAGAAGAATTGCAAGTCCAATTAGCGGATCTATATTTATAGCTATTACTACCCCTAATATCAAGGCTATAAGAGATGAAACAATCGAAACAACTGCCTTTTTTTTAAATTCTAAATTCCTAGTTACCATTGCAGAGTGAACTGCTCCTAAAGAATTAGATAATATTGAAACGGCCATTATAGGGAGAGCAATCTTGATTTTTTCAATATCAAAATAAGTTGCAATTGCATTAGTACTAAAAATAACTGTAAAAAAATAAATAAAAGCCAAAAAGTTTATTATCCAAAATACTGTAGAAATTTTTTTTTGAGAAATTTCCTTTTCTAAAATTATTAAGTTTGTTAGTCCTAATTCAGAAAAAATATTTACAAGCATTATAATTATTGCGCAAACTGCGATAACGCCAAAATCTGTAGGGAGAGCTATCCTTGCAATTATCATAGTTCCAATGATGCTTAAAATCTGTGAGCCGCCAGTATTTAGAAAGCTCCAAAAATAAGGGGAAAGGCTTGAATTAACTTTCATAGATTTCTAGATATTTTTTTGCAATTTTATGAGCGTCGTGATGCCGTTCTGCAAATAATCTTGATTCTAGACCTGTTTTTTTTACTAATTGTGGATTTTCAATGAAAGGTTTTATCGCATCTACAATTGATTCGCTTGTAGGCTTTACATTCACCACAGGTGAAGACTCTATTCCTTGAGCTATAAGAGATTCACTTTCAGCTCCACCCAAAACAACTTTTCCCTTAGAAAGGGAATACAATGCGTTCATACCTGATGAATAAGTATTAACTTGGTCTATTATGATATTTGCTCTATCTAAAAGAGCTAAATATTTATTTAAAGGAAGGTTACCTTTTATGATAACTTCAATTTTACTTCCGAATGTCTTTTTGAGGACTTTGAATGCTTCTTCTACATACTTTGTTCCTTTGAAACCATATCTTGTTAAACCATGAAAGATAGTCAATTTATCTTCTAATATGTTTTCTTCAAAAGGAATTGAATTTGTATTTATTGGTAATGGAATTAATTTCTTAAGTTTTTTTTCTTTTTCATACCCACATTTATAGTCATACATTACAGGAATAACTCCGTTGGAATTCTCAATAACTCTTTTATTAAAATCAAAGGCTTTTTTTGATTCTAGAAAAATATGTTTCTTTTTATGATCATAAATTTTTGTATCTTCAAAAGGTCCGTACTTCAGTTTTTTTCTAGAAATTTGCCAATAATAAGCATCACTTCCACAAGCTGATATAAAAAACTTTCCGTTATTATTTTTTATCTGTTTATAAAACCATTCTGTCGGAAAAAAAGAAAAATGGAACGCAAAAGGATTAATGAGCTGGACAACATCAAATTTTTTCAATTCCGGTAAAGAAAGAATTGGGTTAATTCTATTTTCAAGCTTAGCTATAAGCCCTTTATATTTTGGATTAAAAGATATATCTGAAGGTATGTTTTTATATCCGTCTCCAAAAGAAGCTAGAACGGTTTTGTGACCCAGGTCTTCGAAGCCATCTTTTAAATTTTTATGAAAAGCGCTAAATTCACCCAGTAGTAAAATATTCATTTATTTTAATTTGACTGATTGATTAGTGTTTCCAAGAGTTTATCGACGAGATTATATTTGAAACTTCAGTTCTCTTTAGAAAAGAATGCATAGGAATGCTTAATGCTTCAGATGCAATTTGTTCAGAAATTGGAAAAGATCCTTTTTTAAAACCCAAATGCTTGTATGCAGTCTGTAGATGAGGACATATTGGGTAATGGATAATAGTTTCTATGTTATTTTTTAAAAGATGTTTCTGTAATTCATTTCGTTTTTTTGATCTTATTACAAAAAGATGAAGGCCATGAGAAGAGCCTTCTTCTGATGGGAATACAGGTAATTCTACGCTTTTATTATCTATTTCATTGAGGTATCTCCTTGATATTTCATATCTTTTATTATGTTCGAATTTATATTGATTGAGTTTCAACCTTAAAAATGCAGCTTGTAGATTATCCATTCTACAATTAAATCCAATATCGTCATGATAATATTTTTTTGTACTTCCGTAATTTCTTAACTTTTTTAATTTTTTAAAAATTACTTTATTTCTGCATGTAATAGCTCCAGCATCTCCCAATGCACCAAGATTTTTTCCGGGATAAAAACTAAAAGCTGCTGCATCCCCTAGTGAGCCAGCTTTCTTACCATAATATGAGGTTCCATGAGCTTGAGCAGCATCTTCAAATAGAAATATTTTATGCTTCCTTGATATTTCTCTGAGTTTATTAATTTCAGAGGGATATCCATAAAGATGAACACAGATTATTGCTTTGGTTTTAGGTGACAATTTACTTTCCAATTTATTTGTATCAATGTTCATTGTTTTGAGATCGACATCTACCGGAATTATTTTTGCGCCTGTTTGAGAAACAGCCAGCCATGTAGCTATAAATGTATGAGCAGGAACTATGACCTCATCTCCATTAGAAATGTTATGAGCAGTCAAAATTAATCTCAGAGCATCAAGTCCATTTGAAACAGAGACGCAATACTTCGAGGAAGTAAAGTCTGAAAATTCTTTTTCAAATTTATAGACTTCTTCCCCTAATATTATTTCTCCTGAAGAGATTACGCTATTAAGTTTTTTTGAAAATTCTTTTTTATATTCAGAATTAATTTTCTTTAAGTCTAAAAACCTAATCATAATAAAATTTGTTTATCTTTTTATACAAAAAAAAATTAGTAAAGTTTTATAGTTTATAGAAAGATATTAATTATTTGCATTTTTTACTAAATTTATAAAATCTTCGTAATCTCTAATGTAATCATCCTCATCGTAAAAGTTGTTTGCAATGACTAATAAGACATTATCTGACGAAAAGTCAAACATCTCTCTCCAAACTAAATCATTGATATAAATTCCTTCGTTTGGCTTGGAAAGCTCTATTACTTCTTTCTCATTACCATTGTCCAAAAGAACTTTACAACTTCCAGAAACGCATATTAAAAGTTGCCTTAAGTTTTTATGAGCATGCTTACCTCTAATGAACTTAGATTTAGTTCCATAAATGTAATAAATCCTTTTGATATCAAAATCTATATTTAAATTTGATTCCAAAGCAACTAAGGAGCCGTTATCGTCTCCTTTAGCCTCTAACTTCTTCCAGTGAAATAAACTATTCTCCGTTTCCATGTTTGGATATCCATTAAGCTATTTTATTAGCCCTTAAATATAAAAATTGATACATTTTACACGTAACTTTCTATTTTCAAGTAATGATTGTTGAAATACTGACCTTTAATTTGTTTTTATTTGTTTACTATTTCTACAACTTTAGAGTATTCATTTCTCAAGACATCGCAGTCTACTGAGTAAACTAAATAAGTTGCTCCCAAACTCAAAAAAGTTTCAAGTGTTTCATGAGAAGTTGCAATTGTTCCTACAGTTTTTCCAGCTTCAATTGTTTTTTTAATTATCTTTTCTAGAGTTTTTATAACCTCTGAACTATTAACTTCTCCTGGGATTCCTAGAGATTTAGATAGATCAAATAACCCAACAAAAATAGTATCAAAACCTTCAACTTCAAGAATATCATCTAAATTATTTACGGCTCCTTTGCCCTCTATGTTTAATACCACTAATGTATTTTCATTAGCTTGAGAAGTTAATTCTGATGAGTTCTTACCATCAAATAAACCTGCTCGGGTAAACGGAGACAAACCTCTGTCTCCTTGGGGAGGATATTTTGAATACTCAACGACTTTTTTAGCATCCTCTTTTGTCTCTATATTTGGGATTTGTATTCCATGAACTCCAATGTCTAAAGCATTTTGAATAAAAGGCTTATTTATGTCGCCTATTCTCATAAGTGGAGAAGTATTATGTAATTCACATGCGGAACAAGCATTTTGCGCAGTTTCAAAATTAATTGGGCCATGTTCTTGGTCTAATATTATGAAGTCTAAACCAGAGGAACTCATTATTTCTGCATTTATAGATGAAGGTATTATTGACCAAGTTCCAATGACAGGCTTCCCTTTCTTTAACTTTTCTTTGATAAAATTTTTCTTAATCATATCTTGATAGATTTGAGATATTTTCCATTAGAATTTTAGCCAATTCGAAATCATATTCGGAATCTATATCTATTGCTTCTATTGGCTTTACTTCAAAAAAATGCGGATTTTTCGAAATTACATATCTATTTTTGATCATAGATTCAATCGATGAGACGAATAGAGCGTAAGTAATGTAATAATATTTCTCTAAATTTTGGGAATACCTATGCCAGGGTCCCCAAGAGTAATTTATAGGTATTAATTTTTCAGAAACAATAAAATCAGATGACTTGATAACTGAGACTAATCCATCATTGCTTCCTGATTCTAATAATTTATGAAAGGTATTTATAGCTTCATCATATCTATTAAAAGTAGGAGAAGTTGTATGGCACCATGCTAAGGTTGTGTTTTTGTCTTCTGGAATGGTTTCTGCTATGTGAGCTATTACGTCACTCCAAGGAACTTCATTATTACAGAAACTATCATCCCTTTGTAAAAATTTTAATCCAAGAGAAGTTGCTTTTTCTTTAGCTTCCAAAGAGTTAGAGGATATATAAATTTCGTCAAAAACCTTAGATTTAATTAGTTTATCTAAAAGGATATCAAATAAAGATTTTCCATTAAAAAAGTCTCTAAAATTTTTACTTTTCACTCTTTCAGATATTGATTTGACTGGCACTAAAGCAACTGTTTTCATAAATTACTTATATAGTTAATTTGATCTAAAACTTTATTTGAATATCCCCACTCGTTATCGTACCAAAGAATTAATTTCAAGAGATTTCCATTTCTTACTTCTGTCCATCTGTGATCTACAATGCAAGAAAAATCGGCTTTAATAAAATCAAGTGAAACAAGAGGTTCAAAATTATTTTTATAGATACTGAAAGTTTGATTTTTTTCAAGAAATTTAAAATACTCTACCACCTCTGCTGTTGATGTGTGATTGCTGAGGTTTAAGGTCAAATCTGCGCTTCCAACTATTGCGGTTGGCGTTCTATATGAAAATGATATGAACATATCTTCAGATAAATCATCAAGAACACTACAAGATACTTCTACAGCTGTAGTAGGTTTTGGGATTATATTACCTATAACGGATCTTCCGAGAGCAAAATGATGATAGACCTCACCAGGAACAGACCAGGAACTTGAGGGTCCATCAGTTAAATTTTGATAACTTAACCAAGGATGAGCAGTCGTTATTGACCCAGAGTTAATGCCAAATTTTTTATTAATGTCATTTAAAGTGGGAGAGATTGCTGTTGCATCACAAATACTTGAAGAAATTAAATTATGCTTATTATTTTTATAATTTAATTCATTGACTCCAAGGATCATGGTGAAATCTACTTCTTTTGGAGAATGGGTAATGAAAATTTTTTTTAATTTCCCTTCATCTATAAGTTTACGAGAATCTAAGACATTCTTGTGAATGCCAGAAGAGTCAATAACATAGTCAAGATCGAATTCATGCCAGGGCACATTCGAAATCGAATCTTCTTGAAATATATTTATTGGATCTTTTCCTTCTTGAGAAATTGATTGAGAAGAATAAGAAAACTGATTATTTAGTCTTCCGTAAACTGTGTCATAGTTTAAAGTATAGGCTAAGTTAGCTACATCTGGATTGAGATCGTTTATTACAGCAATTTCGAAAAGATTTTTTTCTAAATTTGATCTTAAAATTGCCCTTCCAATTCTGCCTAGACCGTTTATGCCAATTCTATACATTATTTAACTCAACAAAATTTTTAATTGACATACAATTATCTTTCGAAAAGTCTAAAGCATTTCTCCAGTTTTTCAATCTTGTTTTTTCAGATACAAAAACAAAATCAAAATTATTTTTCATAGCTAATTCATAATCCAAATAACTATCTCCAAAATATACTGTCTTTGTTTCAATTTTTATTTTCTTCAAGTTTTTTGCTTTTTCATTTGGACCTCCCAAGATATTACAGAAATAACTTCCTAGATTTTTCCTTTCTATGATTTTTAGTATTTCATTTTGATCTCCGCCAGATAATATATTTATATTTTCAGTTAGCTTATTTACCTTTTTAAGAAAACTTTCAATTCCATCAATTAACTTGGCTTGGAAAAGAGAGTCCTTAAGCAAAAGCGAATAATTTTTTAGAATTTCTTTAGAATTAGGTTTTGAAAAAAATTTATATATTTTTTTTTCTCTAGTGATTCCATTATTTTTTTTAAAATAATTTAGGAAATCTTGATAGCAAGGATCGTCTTTATAAATTTTTGAAGCTTTTTCTATTGCTGCTTCTTTCAATAAATTAGAATCTAAAATCACTCCATCAAAATCAAAAATAAAGCATTCATATTTTGAAAAAGAAAACTTTTCTTTGTTCATTTAAAATGATTTAACTGAAGTATGCATCATGCCATTTAACAAATTTTTTGATTCCTACCTCAATTGAAGTTTTAGGTTGATAATTTATTGTTTCAGATAAAGAGTCTATGTCTGCAAATGTCTTTGGAACGTCTCCAGCTTGCATGGGAACTTTTTTAATTAAAGCTTTTTTTTTGGAAGCACTTTCTAATGCTTTAATAAATCTATTCATAGTAACTGGATTATTATTTCCTATATTGTATGTTTCAAAAGGAGCTAATGTCTTGGTTTCTCCGTGAATCTTATTTTTTGGAATTTTATAAATTAACTTTTCTATTGCATAAATGACATCATCAATGAAAGTAAAATCTCTTTTCATTTTTCCATTGTTAAATAAAGAAATTACTCTCCTATTCTTGATGTCTTCCAAGAAAGAAAAGTATGCCATGTCAGGCCTTCCATAAGGACCATAAACAGTGAAAAATCTCATACAAGTTGATGGTATTTGATAAAGATGGCTGTAAGAAAAGGCGATGATTTCATTTGATTTCTTCGTTGCTGCATAAAGACTTACAGGGAAATCAGTATTATCATTTATCGAAAATGGTTCTTTAGTTTGCATTCCGTAAACAGAACTTGATGAAGCAAATAAAAAGTGATTAATCTTAAATTTTTTAACGCACTCTATTAAATTAAAAAAACCCAGAATATTTGAATCTATATATGATTCAGGATTGGTAATTGAATGCCTGACTCCCGCCTGAGCTGCAAGATTAATGACTACATCAAATTTATGCTTCTTGAAAAGATTTTCTAATTGTAATTTATTAGATAGGTCAATTTTATAGAAATTATAAAGTTTAACCTTACCATTCTCTTTGGCATATCTTTTCAAAACTGAGAGCCTGTCCTTTTTTAATTTAATATTGTAATAATTATTTAAATTATCTAATCCAACGACATCATATCCAGAATTAATAAGAGCCTTACATAAATGGAATCCAATAAATCCCGCAGAACCAGTCACCAAAATAGTTTTCATTATCAGTTAGAGTTGTAAATATCTCTTGAGAAAACCTTGCTTTCAACATCTATAAGATTTTTAGAAAATCTATTTGCTAAGATAATTTCAGATTTTTCTTTAAATTCGCCTAAATTATTTATTACCTCGGAGTCGAGAAAAGTTTTTGAGTTTAGTAAAGGTTCATAAATGAGAACTTTTAATCCGTTTTTTTGGATTCTTTTAACGATACCTTGTATAGCTGAAGATCTGAAATTGTTACTTCCCTCTTTCATGACTAACCTATAGATACCTACAACATTTTTCTTTGTTTTTAAGATTTCATCTGAAATGAAATCTTTTCTTGAAGAATTTGAAGATACTATTGCTTCAATTATTTTTTGAGGAATTTTTTTATAATTTTCTAATAATTGCTTTGTGTCTTTTGGAAGACAATATCCTCCATATCCAAAAGAAGGATTGTTATAGTGCATACCTATTCTAGGGTCTAGGGAGACACCTTTAATTATTTTTTCAGTTTTGAGGTTATTCCCTAAGGCAAAAGAATCAAGTTCATTGAAAAAAGCTACCCTCATTGCTAAAAAAGAATTAGAAAAAAGCTTTATTGCCTCAGCCTCTGACGGAGATGTAAATTCAACAGATGTATTTTTTTTGATTGCTAGGCTCTGAAGCATACTTCCAAAAGATTTTGAATCCTTATCTGTTCCGCCGATAATGATTCTCGAGGGGTATAAATTATCTTTTAAAGCAGAATCCTCTCTTAAAAATTCTGGTGAAAATATAATTTTCAATTTATTGTATTTTTTACTTATTTTCTCGGTAAATCCAACTTGAACAGTTGATTTGATAACAATCAAAGCCTTATTATTTATTCTATTTATTTCTTTGATAGTTTTTGTAACTGATTTGGTATTAAATTTTCCAGTTTTTTCTTCATAGTCTGTTGGAGTGCATATAAGAATAATATCTTTATTGCTGAATGCCTCTTTGGAGTTTTTAGTTGCTTTTATAGAAAATTTATTTTTTTTTAATAACTTATCAATTTCTTTATCTTGAATTGGAGAAATTGAGTTATTTATTTTGTTAATTTTTTTTTGGTCAATCTCTAAAATTGTCACCTCATGCTTTTTTGCAAAAAGATAAGCCATAGAGGCTCCAACATACCCACATCCAACAATAGTAATTTTTTTTGATTTCAAACGTCGGCCTCTCTTTTTCTTGAAAAAAGAATAAACTCTCTAATAAATATAAAAGTCAAAGAAAAAAGTAATGAAATTAGACCGCTCATGAAGACTATTAATGATCTTCTTGGATTAGATTTCACCTCTGGAATGAATGGGGGTTCAATTTTTTTTAGGTAATATTCTTTAGAAATTTGTGCAACCATTAATTTCTCTAACTGTGATTCAATTAATTTTCCAATTGAATTTTTTACTGAAACCACAACCTCTTGTCTAACCTGATCTCTCAAGAATGTAAGAGCTTCTTCAGAAGACTCAATATCACGCTTTCTCAAATATGAATTTGCTTTTTTTACAATTAATTCAATAATATCTGAAGCAAATATGGGTGAAACATGCTCATAAGACAATTCTATAAACCCTGTTTCTGGATTTATCGAAATCGATAAGGCTGACTGAAAGGACTTGTAAGCCTTAAGGTAAGAAGGTTTTTTATTTTTTTTCCACTCTCCATTCGAATCTAATAAATTATTATCAAAAATTATCTCATTTGAAACTTGATCAAACTTTTTTGCAGCATAGATTTTTTTTAATATCTTATTTTCTTCAATTAAAGACCTAAAAAATGCTCTTGAATTAATCAATTCTATAGCCATTGAAGCTTTATTAGTCGGTCCTCCTAAATCTAATCCAACAAATCCAGCTAATCCGCCTAATCCGCCAAGTGAAGGCTGCGTTATTTGAGCTTCTTCAGTACTATAAACTGATTCGCTGAGGTAAGAATTAGGTATCAATAAAGAGTATATTGCGCCGGAAATTGAGAAAGTTAAAAAAATCAGAAATATAAATAGTCTATTTAAAATGATTAACGAAAAAATCTTTTTTGGAGAAATTTCTTGTTCAAAATCTAAAACTATTTTTTTTGAAAGCATTTTAATTTAATTATTCTAATTGACATAAGTTGGTACCCGGGGCCGGACTTGAACCGGCACGAAGTCGCCTTCGAGGGATTTTAAGTCCCTTGTGTCTACCAATTCCACCACCCGGGCATATAAATAAGATTAATTGTATATTAAATTGGAGGCTGAGGTCGGAATCGAACCGGC
>MDTC01248026.1_pt1 | contig 22495 bp, 20 predicted proteins | sample 811181 | NCBI WGS metagenome assembly MDTC01 (sample SAMN05326644, study PRJNA326480) | marine metagenome | isolation source: seawater | place: Pacific Ocean: North | collected 2011 | reverse complement strand
TTTTCAAAACCTCCACGTTCATCCCACCACAGGGGTTGAGTGAAGTGGTGTAAAGTCGCCATTGGTTGAATGCCCTGAATCAATAGTTCATCGACCAAATCCGAATACCACTGGATTGCTTCAGAATCGAACTGCCCTTCCTGCGGTTCGATTCTTGACCATTCAATTGAAAACCTGTAATGTGACACTCCGAGTTCTTTGATCAGTGTAACATCTTCTTCTCTTCGATTCCAATGGTCGCATGCATCTCCGCTCAATTGTTGACTTTTAGAACGAGGCTCAAAGGCAGACCAATTGTTGGTATTTCCACCTTCGATTTGGTGGGATGCCGTCGCCACACCCCACATGAACTCTTTGGGAAATGCACTCCCTTCTTTCAGGCAGCCGTAATCAACAGCCTCCCAATCTCGGTGCTCTTCGGTCCACATAGAATCTTCCAAGGGCTGTGGTGACAAGAGGGTTGCGTTACCCATACGCTAGACTTCACCTCGGTTCTAATCCAAGTCGGACTACGAGCCCATATGCTCTCCATGCCAAGAAACAAGTTTGCGTATCTCGATAAATGTGGTGAACAAGAGCAAAATCCGAAGACTGAACACCATGAAAATTTTCTTCAATCAATCTCACTACCGCTATGTTGGCATTCAAACTAAATATTGGTCTTTTTACCAAATCTGCCACATAATGTCAAGCTCTAATTCCTCGTCGCAATGTGGGCAGAAACCGCTCATATATTTTGACGCTGGATACGATTCGTTGGAATGTAAATTGACCTGAGAATTCTGAAGACACAGGAACATCGAGGTGCGGATAGCGGGAGTCGAACCCGCGACAAGAGGTTGGAAACCTCCTATGTTACCACTACACCATATCCGCACGATGTGATGTTCATGCCACAAGCATCTCCTCTTTGAGGGAATCGGTCTAACTTTCACCAATCAAGGGGTGGGCGGCCGTGGTGGTGGTGGTGGTGGGACTTGCCCATCGATTCCAAAACCTTGTCGTACATGTGGTGGTTCGTTGATTCTGTTCATGCGGGCAGTAAGAACTTCACGAGCTCGCTCAGTACGTTCTTCTGCTATTCTTGCCTTTGCAGCATTACCACGAATCATCAGCATTCCCATCAGTGAGAACAGTACTAATGCACCGATCATAGCCTGTACAATCGGCATTTCCATTACTTCGTTTAGAGCGCTTGATTTATCGGTAACCAGTTCACTTTCATCGACAATTCGCGAATCGTAGATGGTTAAAATTACGGATTCTGAATCCATAGCTACATCGGAGCCAGGTTCCTTGATTGTGATGAATAATTGGTATTCACCTTCACTACGCCCTTCACCGTTAAACACCGCTACTTGTGTGTTTCCGGTAGTTTCAGTGAACGTGTAAACTTGAACCTGCGTTGAACTGATGATGGAGGAAATCGGTTGCCATTCTGCTCGTATTGTAACACCTGTGAGCACGCTTTCAATACTGCAACTGAACGAGAAGAAGTCTTCGGCGGCCAAGTCGAGTTCGAGTTCGTCCGGCGTACATGAAATACTACCTTCAGCAGCATTTCGGGCAGGGTCATCTGGCCAGTGGTCGGGACGAATTGCACCCGGAGAGTTGTTATCTCCAAATCCATCGCCATCAACATCAATCCATTGGCTTTTCTCATTCGGGAAAACATCTTCAACATCAGCGAACTTATCGCCGTCTGAATCGACACAACCAATGTTAGTTCCAAGTGAAGAAGTGCCAAATTCATCGGGGCAGACATCTCCATCTGTTCCGCCCACATTGTCGCCATATCCATCACCATCTCGGTCAAACCATTGGGATGAATCGTTAAGCCACAAGTCGTTGGTGTCACTGGCTCCATCGCCGTCTTCATCTGGACAGCCAAAGACGTCAAGCGTAGAAGTTCCTATTTGTGTTGTACAGTTATCTGGTTGACTACCGTTCGGATTGTCGCCAAACCCATCACCGTCAAGATCCGACCACTGGGTAGGGTCGTCGGGGAATGCATCTCCACTTTGAGAGGAACCATCGTTATCTTCGTCGTAGCAACCAAAGATATCTACATTCGAGTATCCTTCTACGGTTGGGCAGGAGTCCGGTTGGAAGCCGGACTGATTATCTCCATATCCATCGCCGTCTTGGTCAAGCCATTGTGATGGTTCTAACGGAAGGGCGTCTGCTCCGTCAGTAGCGTTCCAACCCGGTTGGCCGTTGAGAGGTAAGGTTGGGTCGGAGTATCCGTCACCGTCGGTGTCCGGACATGCTTTACGGTCTGCAGTAGAGTTTCCTGGTAAGTACATACAATCGTCTTCAAGGTCGTCAAACCCGTCGCCATCGGAGTCTTGTGTGCGTGTGGGGTCATTTGGAAAAGCATCGCTTTCGTTTGACATTCCGTCACCATCATCATCGATGCAGCCGAATCTGTCCAAAGTTGAATTACCGGCAACTCCGGGGCAAGCATCAGGTTGAGGTCCTGTGGCATTGTCTCCGTATCCATCGCCGTCTTGGTCAAGCCATTGATTTGCTAGGTTTGGAAGTTGGTCGAGCACATCGTCCCATCCGTCTCCGTCAGAATCCACGCAACCCATGCGTCCACCGTTGGTAGAATTACCCGCAACAGTTGGACAAGCGTCAGGATTGTTTCCACCGATATTATCGCCGAAACCGTCGGTGTCAACATCGGACCACTGCGTAGAATCGTTCATGTGTGAATCAATGATGTTGGCCCATCCGTCCTGGTCGTTATCTAAGCATCCAAGAACATTGTTTTGCCATGAATCACCAGTTTCATTGGGGCAATCGTCGGCCAACGTCCCTGAGGCGTTATCCCCGAATCCGTCACCGTCTGAGTCGGTAGATTGCGTCGGATCGGTCTTGAAAGCATCCGAACCGTTGTCGCTGGGAGTCCAATTTGGGTCCGAATCCGATACACCATCACCGTCAGCATCAGGACAGCCTACTCGGTCGACCGTTGAATTACCCCAGTACAGTGGGCAGTCGTCGTCGACTTGGTTGTCAAATCCATCGCCATCTTCGTCTGACCAGCGAGTTGCGTCGTTGGCGTGCGTGTCAGCACCGTTGGCAATGGTGAATCCTGAGTCAGGATCTGAATACGTATCTCCATCAGTATCAGGGCATCCATAGCGGTCAGAAGATGAGTTTCCGTTTACAGCAGGGCAGTGGTCGGGGAATACTCCAGATGGATTATCTCCGTATCCGTCAATGTCTGAATCTGCCCACTGTGATGGCTCATTAGGCCAAACATCCGCGTTGTCGTTAACGGTCCAAACTGAGCCGTTATTTCCTAGTGGGTCAGGGTCTGAATATCCGTCACCGTCAGCGTCAGGGCATCCATGACGGTCTTGTGTCGAATTTCCGCTGGTACTCAAGCACATGTCCGGATTGAATCCGGTGCTCTCATCGCCAAAACCATCGGAATCAGTGTCATTCCATTGAGTCTGAATAAGTGGGAATGCATCAGCACTTCCGACCGGATGTGCTGGCCAGTTTGAATCATAATCGGAGTATCCATCTCCATCACTGTCGGGGCATCCAAGTCGGTCGATAGATGAACGAGGTGCTGACGAGGCTAACCCGTCGTTAAGGCAAGCATCAGGGTTGTTACCTGACTGGTTATCACCATATCCGTCGCCGTCGGTATCGAGCCATTGCGTGATGTCGTTCGGGAAAGCGTCGGCTGTACCAGCAGGGTGTGCAAGTGCACTACCATCTGCGTCAGAGTATCCGTCACCGTCCGTGTCAGGACAACCGAGTCGATCGATTGTTGAGGTTCCAGCATTAGTGATGCATGAGTCGCTAGATGAAGCAGGAGGGGGGTTGTCGCCGTATCCATCAGAATCAGTATCGTTCCATTGTGTACTGTCACCTAGGAACGCATCTGCTCCATTGTTAACCAGCCATACAGAGCCATTAGTCCCGCTTGGGTCAGGGTCTGAATATCCATCGCCGTCTTCGTCAGGACAGCCGTTACGGTCGCTATTTGAGGTTCCGGGCACTGTCCGACAAGCATCAGCGCCCTGGGCAATCGTCCAACCGCCGAGATTGGATTCAGCATCCGAGTAAGTATCCATGTCAGTATCTACACATCCATAGCGGTCACCAGTCGATGTGCCTACATCAGACGGGCAACTATCTGGAGTGTTCCCTCCAGCGTTATCGCCGTAACCGTCTCCATCTTGGTCAAACCACTGAGTGGCGTCGTTGATGAACATGTCAGCTCCTTGCGCGATACTCCAGTTGAATGTTGGGTCTGAGTATCCGTCTCCGTCGGTGTCAACGCATCCCTTTCTGTCGATGGTTGAAGTTCCAAAGGTGTAAGCACATTGATCATCTTCGTCAAGGGTTCCGTCAAAGTCGGCGTCCTTGGTCAAATTGACAAGTTCATAATCCCCACTTACGGCGACGGAGAAAAATTGAGGCCCGCTAGGAACATTGGTGCCTAGGATATGGACTTCCCATACTCCTTGGGCAGGAGCATTAAACGTTAGACCTTTGAGATTGTTGACGTTATCAGAGAGGTTCGTCCAAACTCCACTTGGACTCTTGATAGCAAGGTCAACATCGTTGATGAGGTTGGCTGAAACGGTTGGACTGCTCACCGCATCATTGTAGGAAAGCATGACCTTCAGCTTTGGTGCGTTCGAAGGTACAGTAATGCTCCAACCTCTCTCTTCGCTTGTTGAGAGTGATTCACGGTCAACAAATGAGGAATTCTTAGCATCCCACATATTGATTCGTCCCCAACCTTCGTGATTGTTAGGGGCCGTTTCACCAGCGCCGTTGGTAACGTCGCTATACTGGCCCTCCATATCAACCGCAGTTGCAGCAAATACGCCCTTGACAAGTGCAGATGACGGGTTTGGATGATTGATGTTTTCAATGAGGTGTTCGAGAAGTTGTGCAGTCGCGCCGGCGGCCACTGGGGTAGCCATACTCGTGCCGCTCATGTAGGTGTAGTCGCCACTGCCGCCGCTTGAACGTGAGCGAGTTGACAGAATGTTGGTTCCTGGAGCTGAGAAGTCAGGTTTGAGTCGTCCATCGTCGGTCGGTCCTCTTGATGAGAACGTCGCCATGCCAGAGATGTTGTTGGACGCCCACACAGGCCAGGCAGAGGAGCCTGTTGCGTTGGACCTGAAGTTTTCACTCGCACCGATTGAAATGACATTCTTTGCAGTAGCAGGTGCGCCCATGCTGTCCAAGTCGATCTCACCGTCGCTGTTACTATCGACTCCTTCGTTGGCCGCAGCATACATAATGACCAAATGGTCGTGTTGTAAAGCACTCGTATCCGATTGCATAGAACTCGTGGTGTAATAGCCTGAAACTGACGAGCCCCAAGAGTTGGTGTGGACTCGACTGCCGTTGCTGACTGCTAAATCAAACAGGTCTGCTAGGTTATTTGGAATCCCACCCAAATTACCGGCAGTGGCTCCAGAGCCGTATTCTAGCGAGTGAACCAGTAACCGGGCTTCAGGTGCCATTCCTTGGACATCAGGCCAAATAGTTCCGTCTCCAAGGACCGAACCTGCAACGTGAGTACCATGCCCATGGTCGTCTTCTGCTGTATCATCGCAAGACCCGGGGTTGGTAGGTCCAGTCCAAGTACATGCTGATGCAGGCAGAGGGAATGAAAGAATGCCCTTGATATGGTCTTTGAAATCGGGATGCATATTTGAGTTGTTCACGCCGTTGTCAAGACCGGTGTCTCCAACGGTGACTATAATTCCCGTTCCATCAACACCCGACCAACCGGCTTTAGCGCCGTTCATCATGGTGGTGTTTTGAATATCGTCGGTATTGATGATAGTGGCTGCAACATCGTTATTCACTCTAAAGTATGGTTTTGTTTCAATCCACTCGATGGATTCTTGCATTGCCATCCAAACAATCCCAGAGGTCTCAGCAATGACTGTAACAAATCGGTCAGAGTGTGAATCAAAGATGATATCGTTACGCTGAAGCATACCCTCGGGTAGTTCGTTGCCAGAAAGAACGATATTCACAATCGCTTTTCCTTCGACAGAATAAGGATTTTCAAACATTTTATTTTGCCCAGTAATACCGCGAATGAGGTCTTCTCGAACTTTATCCACGCCGTCGATTTGGACCAAACCTTCGACATTTAGGTCGGTTAAATCATCTGCAGAATGCCCGTCCAACTGGCATTGGAAGCCGTTTGGTGGGACATACGTATGACATTCAATTCCTGCATCAGCGAGTTGATAGAACCATTCGGTAGGAATTGGCAGTTGATGGGTAAGTACATACCACCCGTTCAACTTGGAATTTTGACCAGTCCACTCACTCCAATCGTCAACTGCGACAACACTAGCATCGCGGTAGAGGAGGTGAATCAAACCTGCGCCATCATCGGCATCGAACCATCCGTGAGCAATATCGGCGCTTGGCGTCAATCCAACGGAACTGAAAAGGTCCAAATCGGCGTCTGTTTCAACATCAACACTCGGCGCTGAAGAGGGTGCTGCGTATGTAATCGGCGCCATTACTTGTATGAGCATCAGTGCGGAAAAAGTGATGGCACGCATTCGGCGAGTTGTCGTCATGGTCCAAGACAGACGCGACTCCCACATGAATGATTTGATTGCATGCCCGACCTACTTTCCGCTTGAGAGGGTTCAAGAGTGTCCGATTGTGGGAGGTGAATATGTCAAGGCGTTCCAACCGAGGTATCAAGGTCGAATCTCTAGCGCCCGAGCAACTTAATGAGGAAACTCAAGTATTTGGAAAGCAGATTTGGCGTGTCTTGCCTTATGCCAAAAAGTACCCTCGGAGAGTGATGAGTGGTATTTTTGCCAACATGGCAGCACGTTTTTTCGATTTGATGCCACTCGTAGCGATCGGCTTTGCAGTAGATTACTTCACCTCCGATTCAATGTCCGGGCCGCAATTGATACAGGACGCAGTCCTCGCCATTAGCAGCGATCCAGCTGTCGGTTACGGCGCACTAGTGTTCCTCGGCTTCCTTTGTTTGGCCATATTCCAAGGGATTTCAGAATACTCTTGGCAAACTCTGGGTTACAAAATCCAGCACGATTTGAGAATGGATGCGACCCGCTCATTGATTGCGATGGAGGCCTCATATTACGACAGCCGTCAAACAGGCCAAATCATGTCGGTACTATCCAGCGACGTTAACCAGTTAGAGGACATTGTTTCGGACTCATCCACCTCGATTATACGGATAATCGTCACCTTTGCAGGTGCTTTCTTTATCCTTCTCTCAATGTCTTGGAAACTTGCAGGGTTTTTGTTTGGTCCAATTGTTTTGATTGTCCCGATTGTGTACTGGTTTACCACCAGTGTACAGCGCAAATATCGTAAGCAAAGAGAATCTACTGGAGACATTCATGCGGTGCTTGAAAACCTCATTTCAGGAATCTCCGTAGTCCAAGCATACAACGCCCAAGCATGGGAAACGAACCGTGTCGCTCGGGAATCCGGTTCCTACCGCGACCAAGCAATGGGTGCCAGCAAGGACCGAAACCGATTTGTTCCTATGATTTATGTTGTTGCTGGAATCGCATTTGGCCTCTTGGTTACTGCGGGTGGTTTCTTGGCCAAAAACGGGGAAATTAGTACTGGTGAACTGGTTACCTTCCTTCTCATCAGTACCCGTATGACTATGCCGATGTTCATCTTAGGGGTTCTAGTGAATCAACTCCAGCGTGGTGAAGCCGCTGCGAGTCGAGTGTTTGCAGTCGTTGACTTAGAACCGAAAATCACCGATTTAGAGGATGCAGTGGAATTACATGATAACATTCAGTCCGTCGAATTCAGAGATGTCCACTTTACATATCCAAACACGTCAGTTAAGGTTCTAAGCGGTATTTCTTTCACCGCTAACGGCGGAGATTTCGTTGGAATCATGGGCCATACAGGTGCCGGCAAAACAACGATACTCAAACTGTTGATGCGATATTATCTTCCCGACAGTGGTACTGTGTTAATCAACGGTGAGCCTATCAGCAATTATACTCTTGATTCAGTTCGAGATAAGATTGGATTTGTTAGCCAAGAGCCCTTTTTGTTTTACGGCACACTCAAAGACAATGTTTTGTATAACCAAGATGCAGACGACGCCGCCCTAGAAGTGGCCTTGCGACTAGCAGGTGCATGGGATTTCGTAGATGACTTAGAAGATGGAATCAGCACGATGGTTGGTGACCGAGGTGCAAAACTAAGCGGTGGGCAACGTGCCAGAGTATCGCTTGCCCGTGCCCTGTTGAAGCAACCTAGTCTACTTATTTTGGACGAAGCCTCAAGCGCACTCGACGCAGAAACTGAGCGAAGAATACAAGAGAATCTACTCGCAAGTGGAAGTGATAGAGCGACCATTGCTGTTGCTCACAGATTGAGTACGATTCGAAACGCCAATGAAATCCTATCCATGGTAGACGGTGCGGTTGTCGAGCGAGGAATACACGACGAACTGGTTGCAGCCGACGGAGTTTATGCCAGCCAATGGACAATTCAAACTGGTGATATGGCAGGTCTTTCGCCCATCGATGAATCCTAGAGCCGTTCTCGAATTGGCCGCAATATTGTGGTTTCGGCAAAACCTGTTTCTTCGTGTTTCATCATCCTGTCTCCGAAAAGAATCCCCATCGAAAGTAATACGAACAACGGAATTCCGATGATAAGTGCCCATAACGCCATTGACAAATTGTAGAGGAAAACACTTTCCATGACCTCGGAAACGATGATGATTGCAACAAACAACAGCACGCGTAGCACGACCAAACTGAATCGGATCAGAGCCCAAATTTCCTCTTCATCGGTTTTGTTATCTGGCGAGTCTAAAGCCGCAATTCGTTCATGAATGCGACTCGCCATGAGTGTCTTTGATGTTGAATCAATCAAATGCTTTACCCTTAGAAGTAGGTTCCAACAGTCGATTTCCAGAGTCCTAGCATTATGCCGTTCTGACTCTGTCATCAATTTGGGATCCTTCACCAGCTCTGCCACCAGTTCGTCGAATCTCTCTCCACGCTTTGATGACGCCTTGTCCGTAAGCCCACTGCGCTAAGAATACAAAGAGGGGTGCGAGGAAAACGGTTCCTAAAGAGCGGTGCGGAGAGGTTCCAATTGCAGCGCCTAGCCAACTGATTGCAATATAGACGCAAATCAGACCCAATGGTATGTGGAATGCAACTCGAGAAAGATTCCACTCACCAGAAAGTGAGAACCAAAGGTCGGAATCAGCACCCCCGGTGAGTCCACCGTACAGCATTGCTAGCAATGCTGAGACCACCAGGACTGGGAAGAATCCAATGGCTGTATGCGACCAAGCCGAAATTTCGGGCCATCGTTTGTTTGCCACCATTCTGGTATATCCGTAATTTCGCATTTGTTTCATGTACGGTTTGAAAGGAAGTCGTCGACGGTGGGGCATGACGTTTGATGGGTCAATGAACAGTTTGTGGCCAGCACGCTGAATCTTGGCATCCAATACCACATCTTCAGCCCCTATGCACCCGGGTTCAAAGAAATCAACTTCTCTGAGGTTTGCCATGCGATGAGCACAGTTAACGCCAGGATTGTGAGTAATTGGCACCAATTCTCCTTTGGGTTGAGCGCCGTAACGAGTACCTGCAGTCATGAATTTCGTACAAAATGCGACGTCTGCACATTTAGCCCCGAACGGGTCATCATCGGGAGCGAAGTTTGGACCACCTACTGCTCCAACCTCTGGGTCTTTGAACCATCGAACTAACTTCTCGACCCAGTCAAGAGGTGGAACGGTGTCGTCATCGGTGAACAATACGAGTTCATGGTCCATTTGACGCAGTGCGAAATTACACGCATCAGCACGGTTTCGAGAGGGGTCGTCTATCCATGTTGCACCGTATTTTTCACAGACTTCTTTGGTATTGTCTTTGGATTTTGAATCAGAAATGACAATTTCAAAGTCGGAGTAGGTTTGTTTAGACAGGCGTTCAAGAACAATATCAAGTTCCTCTGCGTTGTTTATGGTTGGAATCAAAACGGCAATTTTGAATGCTTTGCCGTCTTCTTTGAGCAGCGGGGACACGGAGCCAGTTGCTTCGCCCATGGTCGGTGGAATCCGACCGCCCATATCAAGGCAAGGGAAAGTCAATCAAGCATTGTAGCATTCGCCGTGCGCGGAAAACTAAGTTTTCCAAAAATACCGCGCCGGACGGGGTGCTTTTTAGGCATCATGGATGTTAAGTTCATAAGCCGTCGAAAGTGAAAGCAATTTGGAGAGGGGTGTATCTCATGTTGAACGTCACGGCCCGACAGGACTTGATGAGCAAAATAATTGAAACGTTAAGTGTAGTTGTGGAAGATGCGAGATTTGATTTTGGCGAAAATGGACTGCAAGTCCGAGTCGTTGATCCATCGCACGTTGCCATGATTCAGATGGATATCGATGCAGCTGCATTTGATACTTGGGAACTTGACCAAACGAGCCTCGGCCTTGAGATTCGCAAAGTCAAGGAACTCGTGAGCCTTGGCGGTCCAACTGACCTTGTTGAGATGGCGTACGGTGATGAAACAGGTATCTTAACTGTAAACCTCGGAAAAATAGACCGTAACATTCGCCCGCTTGACAACTCTACATTGCAACCCCCTACATTGCCGGCCCTTGAATTACCTTGTAAGGTGTCTTTGTCTGGTGCAGATTTTACCCAAGCACTTCGTGCAGCACGCCATGTTGGAGATTTGGTAAATTTCAGTATTGATGAGAAATCGTTCACCGTCCATGTTCAAGGCCCCACAGATTCTGTAACGGTTGCCTTTGACAAGGAAGAATTGCAGAACCTTGAGTGTGCAAATCCAGCACGCAGCCAGTACTCTCTGACTTATCTCATCCCGTTGTCCAAGATTTTTGGCAATATTGAAACCGTGGATATCGGATTTGGAGAGAATTATCCTCTCTCAATGAGTTTCAACTTCCATGATGGAGCAGCAGAAATCCAATATTTCTTGGCTCCACGGGTTGAAAACGATATTTGATTAACTGAAAGCGCAATGCTTCTCAGTATTCACGCCATCCGTGGGAACATGCTTTACACGTTAGCATTCGAGTTTCCGGTTCATCAGATGATCGTGTTTGTTCGAGGTAAGAGAACACTTCGATACCGTCACATTTTGGACACATGTAGGTCCCCGTGGTTAGAACTCCGTGGATTTTATCAGAATCTTTGATGACTTCGTAAACACGAGTTTCAGTTTCGGTACTCGAGGTCGCTTGAGACAAATCAACATCCTTTCCGTCAGTGCCCTTAATGACGATATTTGCAGGTCCAACATACCCACATTTGTAGTTCGTACATGAAATCTCACCAGCAGGGTTAGGGAATGACAGCGTTCCACATTGTGGGCAAAACATAGAAAGAGGCGATAACTACGATTATTTATCACTGTCGGAACTTCAATCACCTGCTGCAGAGTTCTGACCTCAACAGTTCAGGCACGCTCGACGGTTAATCAGAGTGGGAAAGGTGAAGAGATGATGCCTGTTGGAAGAAGTATGTGGCTGTGGTATGATTGGCGTGCGGCTGCGATTGCTGACGACAAAGGTTTCATTCTAGACGAAGAACAGTGGGATGGTTTTCATGACCAGCGTTCGATTGTGTCCCGCCTCGAATGCATTGCAGCTGGGGGGCTTACCCCAGAGGCCCGAACCCTACTGGAACGCTTCCCTGAAGCTCGGCCGAGAGTTCATGGTGAAAGCGACCTTCCGCAAGCAGACTGGCCTTTGCCTGACAAGGAGGCACAACAAGCCGTTGATCAAGCGGCCATTGCTATGGCAACTCTAGGTGTAGCACAAGCAGCAGGTGACCCTGACCGTAGGCTCGAACATCTTATGCGAGCCAGCGATGAGATGCGCAGTACTTTCATTACCATGGAGGCAAGACTGGTCGAATGGGTTGGCTTATTCCTCCCCGAAGCACGTTTTGGACAGGACCGCTCATCTCTAGGTAAAACCGTGTCTTTAGCAGAATCTCTCGAACATTTATCTCAGACTCTTGAGGTACCTTTACCTCCGGTTGGGCCGGGTAAATCTGAATGGAAATCTCTCAAAGAATGGGGTCAAAGTGTCTCCGTTTTCAGAGGACAACTTGACCGTCTTGAAAATGCCATACGAAACTTGTCGGAGGAACATCTGCCATCACTTTCAGCGTTGTTAGGTCCACTTTTGGCTGCACGCCTTTGTGTAGAAGCGCATGGCAGGATGCGTCTTGCCCGCTTACCGGCAGGTACTGTTCAAGTTCTTGGGGCTGAAAAGGCATTTTTCAATCATCTCAAAACGGGTGCTCCTCCACCAAAGCACGGCCACATCTTCATGCATCCGTGGATATCACGTTCTCCGCGCTGGGTTCGTGGAAAAATCTCGCGAACAGTTGCTGCAAAGGCAAGTATCGCTGCTAAAATTGACGCTTTTGAAGGTCAACCATGGGGCGAACAAGAGATGCGAGAACTTGAACAAAAGGTCGAAGAGATTCGTCATGCACATCCTTCACCGCCCTCTCGTAGAGGCTGAGGTGAGTCCATGGCACGGGGCAACAATAGACGACGCAGCATGCTCTCTTGGGCAGTCATGAAAGAAGGACGTGCCCTTTGGACTATCAACGCCGTTCCCAAGAAAGCCGTCTATGGAGAATCGCTTCGAAATTTTTCAGGAACTGAATTTCGTCGATGGGACCCATCGAGATCAAAACTTGGTGCTGCACTGATTCGAACACGTCGACCACCTGAATTATTGTTGCCAGAAGAAGGTACTACTGTTCTCTATCTAGGTGCTGGACATGGCACATCAATCAGCCACTTGCATGACCATCTTTGTGGCTTTGATAACGACTTATCTGGACGACTCGTCGCAGTCGACCTCGCACCTCGATGTCTTCGAGAACTCACGCACATGGCAAAAACTCGTCCAGGCCTGATTCCTGTATTGGGGGATGCCAGAAAACATGCAGCATGGGGTGTCCTGTTACCTCGAAAAGTCAGTTGGTTGTTCCAAGATGTTGCCCAAGCGGGGCAAGTTGATATTTTCATCGCTGCTTGTCGCCGTTTCTTAGAACGAGATGGAATCGGGCTCCTGTCGCTTAAAGCTGCCAGTGAACGATGGACTGGAGAGGGTGAAGAAGCCCTGTTTGCCACTGTTGAACACACCCTCAAAACTTCTGGCTTCGATGTCGAAGAACGCATTGAATTAACTGGCTATGAAGATAACCATGTCCTTTTCGCAGTTCGCAATTTGGAGTGAGCATATGCCTGAATTGCCTGAAGTTGAGACGGTCCGTACAGGATTGGAACAAGCATGGGTTGGACGCAGCATTGTTGATGTCATTCTCCGACGTGAGGGTCTGCGTTTTCCCTTTCCCGAAAACATGGTTAAAGTCTTGAAAGGAAGCAAAGTCGAGCGTGTTCGTCGTCGCGCAAAATATCTGCTTATCGATATCGATAACGGCTATGTTTTTCTTTCGCATTTGGGAATGTCTGGCCGATACACGTTAATTACTGCCTCAGAGGTTCCTGCCTATTCTCAGCACTCAGCAGGCCCATCCCATTCCAAATTCGGCGAACTTACCGGGTTCGATGGTCGCCATGATCACATGGAGTTTCAATTTGATGACGGTTCGGTTGCCGTTTACACAGACCCGCGGCGATTTGGCATTGCAGATGTGTTTGAGCGAGCAGAAGAACCCATTCAATCGTTACTTGAGCATCTTGGTCCGGAACCGCTTGAACAATGGAATGCTGAGGATGCGGCACGCAGATGTCAGGGTAAGAGATCTCCAATTAAGACCACATTGCTCGACCAGCGGTTCGTAGTTGGAGTTGGTAATATCTATGCTTGTGAGGCTCTGCATCGTTCAGGGATATCTCCAACTCGAATGACCCTTACCTTGGTTCGTAAAAATGGGAAGCCTACGAGTGATTTGATTCGACTTGTTGAACAAGTGAAAGAAGTACTGCATGCTGCAATAAAAGTCGGCGGTTCAACGCTCAATGATTTTGCAGCTGTCGATGGAACGTTAGGATACTTTGGTCATCATTTTCAGGTTTATGACCGAGAAGACGGGCCATGCCTCAAACCGAATTGTAGCGGGACCATTGAACGAATTACTCAGAGCAATCGTTCAACGTTCTTATGTCCACGGTGTCAAAAGAAATAATCACAGGAAGCCCGATAGTACGCTGGCTGCAAAGAACCATAATGCAACAGCCGTAACTTTGTAGACATACTCGCCTTTGTTGCGTAACCATTTCAAGGCTGGAGTGCCGGCTAGCACCATTGCGACCAAAAGATACCATAGCGTATCAATACTCATTCCAAGAAGTCCAATCGCTAGTTTGGTTTCAAAGCCCATGTCTGGATAAAGTTCCAGTACTTGGGCCAACACTGCGACCAGAAAGAGAGCTATTTTCGGGTTGAAGAAGGCGATAGCAAATCCTTCACTGAATCCTTGGCGCTGATGTTGTAGAACATCTAAATCGACGTCATTCAAACCCTTGACGTCCGCACCCCACATCTTGATTCCATAAAATACGAGCAACACCACACCGATCATTTGCAGAGCAAATGATACTCCTGGTGCTTTTTCTAGGAGTAGAATTAATCCAAACACTGCGCTACCAGCATACAATCCAAAGCCGATACCATGGCCAATCGCACAGGCAACGCCTTGACGCTTTCCACCGATAAGTGTGTTTCGAAGTACGACGATTAGGCTTGGACCGGGTGATACTGCCCCGAGTATGAAAAAGACGCTTGCAGTAAGAATAGCTTCCCAAACAATTGCCTCCATGTTTGGGCGAAATGTCTCAGCATCATCAACGCTTCTCTAGTCGAAAATCAGAGTCCATAAAAGAACAGTGTTGATGGTCGGTCTATTGAGAGGCGCTCCTCGGTTTCTTTTGAAACACGTAAGAAATCGCTGTGAAAATTTCGGTGTCTCATCACTCGGGAGAACGCAATTCGCAGTGGGTGAGCCGTGGTTTCTACAAGGTCGAAATCATTTCGTAGTGCCATGTGTGTTGATCTGCATACTCCCTCTTTAAGGTTCGCTTTCCTGCATCAAACATTATCAAAAGACCTTTTTCCGGCAAAGCAGGGGGTATTTTCCGCATCTCAGTGTCTATTTGTCGCAAGTACGCCTTCTCATGACCGAATTCACGATTGGATTGACCTTCTTCCGCCCTTTTGTCCGTATTCTTCCTTGAACACTGTACGTTCTCGTCTGGTGTTGAGCGTGCCTTGCCGGGAATGAATCCGGAATCCGGTTGGTCCTGCTAGACGAGGAGGGAATCGTTCACTTTCTGTACCGGGTCCCAAACGTATTCGTTTGCCATGATGAGTCCAATCGATGGAATGTTCTACAGTCTCAGCGGCGACTTGGGGAGATTTTGCTCTTTTCTCCAAATGAGCGAAGGAGCTGTTGGTTGGTGACAACACAACTCCCGCCATTCGTAATCGCAGTCTTGCTTTTTTCTCCATCATGTGTTCTTTTCTGTTGCTTGCTTGCAAGACCCCAAGGCCGTAGTGTTCAGCAACCCAAGCTTCTTTTCGTCCGTCTGGTTGTCGCCAATACTTTTTCTTTTTTTGACGTCCAAGTTCTATATTTCCCGACTCAAACCATCGTTCAGAGCGTATGGTGGGTTGTTTCGTCACTTGTAATGTTGTCAATTCAAAGGCAGCAAGTCCCGGCGATACATGATTGTAAGCGCCAATATCCATTGCAACCCAAGCAGGCCGGCCATCATCGAGTTTGAATTTGGAAAATGCCACTTCTCCTCCTTTTTTCCCAACCTTGGTGGTTGTCGAATGCCCAAAAAGAACCATCCGAAGTGGGTCCACCGGCTTATCATGTTGGAACCAACGTTTCCGTATCCACAACAATTCCTTTTCCCCTTGCGAATCAAGTGGCATTCGTGGGTCGTATCCAGCGTGAACTAAACGTATGTTTTCGAGTACAATTTGAGTTGGAAGGCTATCCAACCACATAGCATCGCTAAAAAAGTTAGATTTTGCCCTCCACAAATCGCCCTTCGCCCGAACAATGTACGACCCCCATGTCGATTTACCTCCACGTTTCATCCAAGGTTGCCAAAGTTCTACACTTCCCCGCTGAGTAATGCTCCGAATAGCCATTTGTTCATGATTGCCTTTGATGCATACGATGCGAGGGTCGTTCCGAATCATTTGAACCATTCCAGCCGAGTCAGGACCTCTATCAATCATGTCGCCTAGGCACACGACACGATCCTCATCGCCAAGGTTCAACCTATGGATGAGTGCTCGAAACGTTGCGAAATGACCGTGAACATCACCGACAGCAAATACACGATGCCCGTTATCGATTCTTCCTTGCAGGTCTGCCTCAAGACATGGATCTCTACATGATGGCCCTAGAGGTATCTCAAGTTTACAAGTCATTTATCCACCAGGAGTGTCTCTCCGGGCTGACCATTCTACTGGCGTTATATTGTCTTCGCATCTATTCGTGTCTAAAGATGTCGTTTTACGGACCTTTTCCATATTTTCAAAATACATTTTTCATATCTGGCGTTAGAGTTCGGTTGAATTGTTATTTTTCCTTTCTATGTATGTCACGCGCACACGCACGGTAAGATGTGTTTCCGCGCACACGCGTCTCACCTCTATTTCCGGAAAACGGTCATTTAACCGAAAGACTTATCCGTGATGGCTCCATTGGAGTAACTAATCCGGACAGGTGAGAAACATGAGGGTACCAGAATTTAATGAACAAGATTCGTTGAAGCGGGCCCTCTGTCATCGCAGTTAATGCGACTGATCTGGGTTTGAGCGGCGAGGCTGCACATCTACCAAACGTTGGTGCAGCCGCTGTCGCTTGTGAAGCAGCAAGGAGGTATGGTGTAGCGGATAGCATCAGGGGCTTCGGATCCCTGGACCCCGGTTCGAATCCGGGTACCTTCGCCAGCTTTCCCAAAAAGGGGCATGGTGTAACGGATAGCATTGGAGATTGCGAGTCTTCAGACCCGGGTTCGACTCCCGGTGCCCCTGCCATTTGGCAACCATGGAGATGGAATACTCATACCAAGGAGTGAGAAAAGTGAACAAAAAAACCAACCAAAACAAAAACCAGAATGAACATGGGTGGGACGGAGACGTCCATCCAGAAATTGCAGCGATTGACCATAATGCAAATCTTGAACCAATTGAACAGTTGATGAAGATTTTTTCGGCATACAACCATCAGCACAGAAACGAGGGGACTGCATGGTCAGTGTGGCCAGATTGGGAACTTGTCCTCACTTCGATGAAAGATGAACTGCATTTTATCAATGCGAATTCTGACACTCAAGAGGTTATTGAGCAAAGGCAGCACTGGTTACAATTTACCCAGTTCATCAATGATTGTGAGGCAATTACTCTTGATGGATACACCATTATTGTCGGTGGAACTCACGGACAACAGTTCATGTTTGACATGTGTATGGAATACGAATATTGGGTGACGCCAAGAAGTTTGGATGAACACTATCAGAAGACCAACTCAGCGAAAAAAGGACTACTGGGCCCGCCATGGAAAAGAAACACACTGTTGCACTTTGTTAGACATGAAGTGAGCCATTCGCTCGAAGCGTATTGGCAATGTCCCGAACATGTTGCGAAATACGGCGGGAAGTGGACCAGATACACGCACGACTCCAGCTTTTGCATCGAGCCAAATGCAGACGAAACCTTCCCACAAGGCATGATGAGAATCATCCAGATGTGTATTGAAGATACTGAAATCTGGTCAGTGCTGTTTGAAAAAGATCTCTCAGATATCGAACACCATGAATTCATGGAAAGAGAATGGCCAGGTGGAATTCCTGACCAAGATTGGGAGTACCAATGAGGTGAGAATATGAAAAAGAAAAAGAATGAAAAAATAGACATAAATACGATAATGGCGATGTTTGTTGTTTACATACAACAACAAATTGAATATACGGAAATGAAAATGAAAGCCATGAAAGAATGGCAAAGCGATGACTGCGAATGCACTGAGTGTGAACAACTCTCCGTAGCGGTACCAGAAGAAGCCGAGTCTACTTTCGGTGAAGACTTCTCGAAGGAGTGGTTGTGATGTTCTCGTGGAGGCCCAACCCAAGCGCTCCCCTGTGGGATGCTTCTGACCCTGGTGACATAGATGGACCGTATTTTTCTGACATCAACGTTGACCATGTGAAGCAAATCGGCCCTTCGTGCGTAGCAACCACGTTGGCGATGATTGCGAGGACCACAGGTGCGAACGTGAATCCTGATGATTTCAAAAAAATCACCAACTCACAATCACCGCATTCATGGTCCAATGCGCTGAAGCCTTACGGGATGCAATTAGCCTATTGTAATCATGATTTGAGAAGAATGGAGCATTATATCGAGGAACTGGTTGAACTCAACGATTTGTTCTTCTTGTGCTTCTATTCAGTGAATCCTCCAAGTGACCCAGACGCAAAGGGCAAGCTCTGTACTGCCCACATCGTCACGCTGCACAAGGATACCATCTACGATACTGCCAAGCACAGTCAAACAGGTGGAGTCATTGCTGCGCATGACTATGCAAGGCTTGAAAGACAAACCAAGAGAATCTTCAGAGTGGTTCCGCTTGGCCATCCGAGGTGTGTATAATGAACCAAAGTAAGACGAGGAAATTAACTCTCGAAGGACTTGGAATGTGCGTTACCTATGGCAAGGATAACAACATTGGAATTGGTTTGCCGATTGTTGTTGATGAAGACAGACCTCTGGTCATTGCCCATCCTGCAGCAGCCAATCACTACCATGCAAGCATGAGTTTGTTTGAAGATGCAGGGCATCCGTTTGTGCATGTACTGGTTGATTTTGGACAATATTGTCCAGATGAGTGGCCGTATCATGCAGATATTGTCAATCATGCCGTCTACCAAAGATTGCACGACACTTCTCAAGGACATCCCGTGTTCAGGAAAGTCTGCATCGATGTTCCGCATTGGCAGATTCATGTAGGTGGAGAAGCCTATGGGTATCTCTCCAATGCTCCACCAGTTGACATTTTGTATGTCGATTGGTTCTCTTGGATTGACGGATTCATCACCAGGGATGAACATGCATTTGCAGATATGATGGCGCAATACGTCACCAAAATTAGAGATGGAGGTCTTGTGATTGTCGACCACAAGCATAGAGATATGGGCGAGGGTGGATGCAGATGGTTCAACCATGTTGGCCAAACATTCTCTGTCGGCCCGCACTCGATTATGGAGGAAGTGTGTGACATTGAATGGCTTGGTGAAAATGTAAATCATGAGATGCAAACATATGCTGCAACGGTGTACAAAGTTCACCATTCTGCAAACAGCCCACTCGGCCAAACCGATTGGTTTGATGAAATCAAACCGTGGTTTTGGAATACTGTTCCTGAAATGGGCCTGAGCCCGTCCCAAGTGCAGAACATGTTGGACAATGAAATCGAGGAGAGCATTCACCCGAATGCGATTACGTGGGAGAATTGGCATGATACCTGGTCGACTGTTTACATGGATGGTAGAGAAGAAGGTCTAACCTTCAAAACCCCAGTTCCTTCGAGGTCTGCGTGGCCATATGAAGCGTATTCGAGTTACTTGAAATGGCTCATCAATCATCCCAAATGTCTACAAAAAGAACTCAATAAGAGGTCATACAGACTTTCGGGAGAGAACTTTGTGCTCAATCTTGTGCATGGTGAATTGATTGAACTGGCCCCTGCGTTATATACGAAACATGCAGCCTTAGCCGTGAGACATAAGCTGACCCAACAGGTGAAAGCAAGATGTCCATGGTGGATGCATCAAACCACGGTTTTGCAGACGAGGCATACTTGGGAATCAAATCCGATTTCCGGTCTTCAGTGGTCGGGTGATTCTGCAACACCGAATTTAGCCAAGTTACTGATTGAGCATTCTAAAGCACAATCCTTTGCTATTACTCACCATAATTCGAGGTACTTTGAATGCAGAGAAATAGTGACTGTAGCGCATGGTACTGCCACATTAAGAGAGGTAATGGACGGGGTTGAAGCCTACTATGATGCTTTAGGATTTAACGCACCGAGGCAACCCACAACCCTTGAATTGACCGTGGTTTATCTGGATGAAGATGAGTACCTCGAACACAATGTTTCGCCGAGATGGAGAAGGAGGGATTCAGGTGAATAGCGATAGATACTTGCAATGTTATCTTACATTGGACGGAGATTGGCCGTTGAGTCTTGTTTCCATCCATGCTCAGCAGAGAGATCCGATGTTTACATCGATACAACTGTTTGACATCTACTTTCCCGACAAGAGTAGAGCGGAATTTATTGAATGGAGGTCACATAGATTGTTCAGTAACTGGCAAGATGACATCTACTCGATGAGCGATGAAGTCTTCCAGTTCCACTGGCCGATGATAGCTGGTGCTTTAGCAGAGGTGGATGCTTCAAGTTGAAGATTTTCAAGCACACGACTGCCACTGGCTCAGAAAATGGGGACACGCACTTTGGCACGTGAATGCACAAGAGTGGTGATGCTTGAATGGTGGTAGCCCGATTGGGACTCCCTTGGTGTACGGCGCACGCTGCGTAAGCAGAGGATCTGGTTCGATTCCAGGCAAGGGTTCACTCGCTAAGACGAGAAATAAGTTCGTTTTTCCTACCACTAACAGGCTTACCCGCTGCTTTGAGAAGTTCTTTCAATTCTGCAACTGACATGTTTTCATAAACCACTTCTTCAGATTCAACACTCTCGGATTGATTCTCGATACTTTTTTTTGTTTCAGTTGAATCTTTTTTGTTTTCTATTTCTACTTTATCTACAGATTCTTTTGAGGCTCCCTCATCAGCACTTACGGGATCTTTGAACAACAGATTTAACGCGTCACGAATGTAGAACCAAGGGATTTTCGCAAAATGTTTTTTGGCAGTTGCGAGTGAAATCTTGTATTTTTCACCTTCGACTTTCGCTGCAAGATTTTGCTGCAACTCCTCATTGAGAGGGGCGTCGAAATGAATCACTAAATCATTAGCCTTTGATTCAAAAACGACATTTCTCTCTGGAAATAATAATGATTTCACAGTAACATTTTTCTTGTTTTCATCATTCTCAAACTCAAGGTGATCTCTATACTTTTGGAGAGGTTCCTCCAATGTAGTAATCAAAACTTTTTGCGCCGGCGTGAAATTTTCAAAGGCGTCATCCATCACGTTGGCTTTCCAAACCAATAACTGTTCAGCGGCTCGTGCATATTCTTCACCAGTATTTGAGATGAGGGCCTTCATTCGTCGAATGCTGTCATTAATTGCGCTCTTAATATCTGATGTGGCCTGAAATAATTTTCCTGAATTTTCTCCAGCTTGTTTCAGCATTGTTTCAGCAGTTCTTTTTATAGCACCTAAATGGGACTCTGCGTTTCTGAGTTGAAGGATTTCTCGAGATAGATTTTCCATCAAGGTTTCAACTTGATATGAAACTCCTTTACCGACCATACCAGTTTCCAAATCAGTTTTAATTATCATTCGAAGCATTTCCCAAGCGACTAGATGACGATGATCACCGTGCGTATCATTTGAAATGAAAAAGACGACATTCGTCCCCCGAACTTCAATATCGATTTGTGATTTTTTTGTAGCAATACTTTGTTTGAAGGAAATAAACATCCCATAATTTTCTTTTCGTTCTTCCATGTCATCCCAGAATTTCTCTATTTGCTCAGTTCCTGGAGGTTTAGAATATTCTTTCGCTTCAATTAAAATTGGGACCATTGCTATTTCTCCTGAGTCCATTGTTACTTTCATTTCGCCGTGAATATCTCCTTGATGTCCAGTAGAAGAATCAATCTCGAAACAGTCTCCATGCACATTGAATCTTTCATCAAATTGGTTTTTAGCAATTTTTTCTCCTTGCGTTCCAATAACCCCTGCATTTTTTGATTTACCTTGGAATTCAAGCATTGTTTGAGTTATTGAGTCGATACGATCATCGAGAGGTTTCAATAATTCGCGAAGTGAATCATCGCTGGTTGAAAATGTAGCGGCGAGTTGTACAGATCTACCAAGATTTAGAAGGTTGACAATTTGTTTATTTTTATCTTTTGAGTTATCCAAAAACTCGATCAGAGATGCGTCTCTTTCCGTATCGAGGGTAAATGTTGCGCTCCATTCGTCGGCAGAGCTATTATCATCCAATATTTCAGTGGTTTTGCTTTCTTCCTTAGCCGGTGTATTCTTCTTTGCTGCTGCTTTCTTAGCCGCCATATTCTCACCACAGTTTGTTTCCAAATAAATCAATCGCCAACACACATCAACGCATTCGAACGTTGCGACGGCTGTCAGTGGTTCTCCACATGGACTGCTGGTCACGGAAGGACTCACCCATGTCGTGGAATACGAAAGGTGTGAGGTTCATGGGGTCGCTGTTGGGTGAACCGCCGCTTGAGTTGGCGCAG
>MDTC01276986.1_pt1 | contig 22513 bp, 20 predicted proteins | sample 811181 | NCBI WGS metagenome assembly MDTC01 (sample SAMN05326644, study PRJNA326480) | marine metagenome | isolation source: seawater | place: Pacific Ocean: North | collected 2011 | reverse complement strand
TTACCCGATCAGATATAGAATCGTCTCTAAGAAAAGAATTTCCAAATATAAACAAATCAGAGATTACTGACGCTATAGATGCTATTTTAGATTTTATTACAGAGGCTGTTGCATTAGATGAAAAAGTAGAAATTAGAGGCTTTGGAACCTTTTCAAAAAAATTTATTCGACCAAGAAAATTTATTAATCCCAATACCAAAAAAGTCTCATATATTGGTGAGACTGCTACGATGCATTTCAAATCATCGAAATCACTAACAAAAAAATGATTATAGTTGCAATAGACGAAATTAATTTTAAAATAGCTTCAGATATACTAGATAATCTTGATTCTAAAAAGTGTATGGTCAAGATTGGAAGTGTATCTTTTAATTCAATTGGTAGTGAAATAATATCTTACGCTTATGAAAAAGGGTTTGATATATTTCTTGATCTAAAGCTTCATGATATTCCTAATACCGTCAAAAAATCAATTGAGGGACTTACCTCTTATCCAATAAAGATGCTTACAGTTCATACTTCTGGCGGAAGAGAAATGATGTCTGCAGCAATGAAAGCAGTTTCTGGAACTGACGTAAAGATATTTGGTGTCACCGCTTTAACTAGCCTTAATAACGATGATACGAATGAAATATTTCAAAGAACAGCTTCAGACCATGTAAATGCAATGTTAGATTTAGCTGAATCAGTAAATATTGATGGAGTAGTTTGCTCGCCCCATGAATTAGAGCTTGTGTCACAAAGAGAATCACTACTATCAATGACTCCTGGTATCAGATTAGAAAAATTAGCAGATGATCAAAAAAGAGTTATGACTCCTAGCGAGGCAATTAATCTAGGGGCGGATTATATCGTTATTGGAAGACCAATAACGGCATCAGATAATATTAAAAAAACGCTCAATGAAATATATTCGAGCATCCAATGAACAGGAATGGCTCTATAAATTATTTTTTCGAGGATGAAGTTTTAAGATATGAACTTCATATTAAAGACTTCACAGATGAGATTTATAAAGAGTTTAATTTAAAATCAGAAGAAGTTAACCTTCTATTAAAAATAGAAGATTTATTTAGTGGTAAAAAAGTAAATAACACGGAAGGTCTAGCTGCATGGCATACAAAGATTAGAAATGAATATTCTGTTGACATTCGTGACCAAAAATACAACGAATTATTTTGTGTTGCAAAAAATATTGTTACTATTGGTATTGGTGGTTCCTTTGAAGGACCAAAATTATTAATTGAAGCTGAGGGTAATACAAAAAAAAATCATGTGTTCATTACTGGTTCAGATTTGGAGGAGTTTAATGAAAAAACTTATAAACTTAATCCAAATGAAACTGTCTTTATTGTTTCATCAAAATCATTTACAACTGAAGAGACTATAACTATTTTAAATAAGGCTATTGATTGGTCAGGTGATATAAATAAGTTTTTAGCAATAACAACAAATAAATCCGAGGCACAAAAATATAATATAAATAATATAATTGAATTCGACAAAGAAATTGGCGGAAGATATTCAATATGGTCTGATATTTCCATTGCTGCTCGTTGGGAAAATAATCTCGAGTGGGAAAAAAACTTTATCATGGGAGGCCAGCATGCAGATAAAAAACTTAAGGAAGATAATAGTTATTTAAAATTTGTTAAAACTTTAGCTTTTAGTGATATTTGGTTGAATAATTATAAAAAGAAAAGTAGTAGAGCTGTTTTGTCGTATATATGGAAATTTAGATCTTTTCCAAGCTATGTTCAACAACTTGAAATGGAGTCTCTAGGTAAAAAATCGTTAAATCAGTCTGTATTTAATAAAACTGGTCAAATAATATTTGGGGGTTATGGACCAACGGCTCAACATTCTTACTTTCAACTTTTACATCAAGGCACTCAAAATTTATGTGCAGACATAATTGCATGTAAAGAAAATTTAAAAAGCTTGGCATATGTTCAAGCCATAACTCAAGCCAAACTCTTATCAAATGGCGCAGATCAATTGTTAAAAGAAGAAGAGAAAATTAATGGTAATGTTCCACTTAACCTTTTTATTCTTAATAAAATCGATGCTTATACTCTTGGCTACTTAATTGCCACATGGGAGCATCGAACATATATTTCAGCTGTAATGTTAGGCATAAATCCTTTTGATCAGTTTGGTGTCAGCGCTGGTAAAATTTTCACTAAGAAATATCTTGAAAAAAATGGCGGTTAATCTCAAAAAAGTACCAAGTACACCAGGCGTATATAAATTTTTTAATAATAAAGAAATTATTTATATTGGCAAAGCTAAAGATTTAAAAAAAAGAGTCTCTTCTTATTTTGGTAGGGCATTTAAAGACAGAAAAACTTCTCAAATAAAATTTTTAACGGACAAAATAGAAACATTTACAACCAAAAATGAAGTTGAAGCATTGCTCCTTGAACAAACATTAATTAAAGAAAATAAACCAAAATTTAATATTTTATTAAGAGACGACAAAACATATCCTTATATTTACTTTTCTTTAGACCATGAATTTCCAGGTGTATATTCTAAAAGAACAAAAAATGCTGTAGATAAAAAATATTATGGGCCCTTTGTTAGTTCAGAAGCAGTCAAGAAATCTATCAAAGAAATTCAAAAAATTTTTAAAGTTAGAAATTGTAGTGATAATACATTTTCAAATAGGACTAGGCCTTGCATAGAGTTTCAAATGAAAAGATGTTCTGCTCCTTGTGTACAAAAAATAAATAAAGTTGATTATTTTGAAGATATTACAAGTGCGAAATCATTTCTTTCATCTTCAGATACAAAAACAGTACAAAGACTTACAAGAGATATTGAAAAAGCCGTATCAAAACTTGATTTTGAGAAGGCTGCTGAAATTAGAGACCGTCTTCAAAGACTTAATCTTCTAAAGGAAGAGCAATCGGTAGTTACTTTAGCTAATGACATTGATATTTTTTCAGTTAGCTCTGAAATGAGCTATCTTGGCATATCAATTATTGTTGTAAGAAATGGAAAAATTAGAGGCACTAAAACACACTTAATCAAGCAAGCTCACTTTGACTCTTATGATGATATATACCAAAGTGCTGTATTTAATTTTTATGATAATCAGATAGATATACCTAAAAAGATTCTTTGTGCCTATACTCTTGAAGACAAAAAAATTCTTGAACAAATGTTAAAAACAAAACATAAAAAAATAGTCAAAATTATACACACACCTAGCAAATCAATTAGACCGATATTTAATTTATGCAATTTAAATGCAATGCAAGTAATAAAGAATCATATAAGCAAAGAGGACAAATATACATTCGCACTAAATGAGTTAAGCAATTGTTTAGGCATGAAAGATATTAATAAAATTGAAGGTTATGATGTGAGCCACATTTCTGGTGATAATGCAGTAGCTTCATGTGTTATTTTCTCAAAAATAGGTCCCTCAAAAAATAATTATAGATTATTTAATATTCCCAAAAACCTTTCAGGAAATGATATCGGTTCATTAAAACATGTTATTGAAAGAAGACTTAAGTACTATGATGACCCAAAAATAAAACCTGATTTGCTTCTAATAGATGGAGGAAAATCTCAATTGAACTTTGTTAAGAAGGTTATCAATGAATCAAGGCACAATGATCTTAAAGTAATTTCTATTGTCAAAGGAGTAAATAGAGTTAGAGCTACCGAAACTATTATTGGCGAAACAGGAGTGCTTGAATTAGATAAATATTCAAAAGCTTTTTTGTTATTGCAAGAAGTTCGAGATGAATCTCATAGATTTGCGATTCAAGCACAAAGAAAAAAGAGCAGAGGCAAGATAAATAAATCTGAATTGGATAATGTAAAGGGCGTTGGCAAGACAACTAAACAAAAATTATTAAAAAAATTTAAAAGCTTGAGAGAAATAAAATTAGCAACAATTGAAGATTTAATGACTATTAGGGGTATTGATGAGAAAATAGCCTCATCAATTAAAAAAAATATTTAAAATGGTTAAAATTATTAATTTTCTGACAATCTCCAGAATTATTATTGGCCCAATAATATTTATGATTTTAATTTCCAATGATAATAATTATCTGGCTTTTATTTTATTTATGATAGCCGGCCTTACTGACTATGCAGATGGTTATTTAGCTAGAAAATATAATGCTACATCTCAAATAGGAGAAATATTAGACCCCATAGCAGATAAAATATTAATAGTATTTATGCTATTTGGCTTATCAATAACTATTCAAAGTTATATTCTTGCTTTTTCTTCTTGCTTGATAATATCAAGAGAAATTTGGGTAACTGCTTTGAGGGACCTTAATTCTAGAAATAATAATATTGAGGCATCAAAGGTTACCTTTTTGGCAAAGATAAAAACTGCTTTTCAAATGTTTACTATTTCTATCTATTTAATTGCCATTTCATTTCAGAACATGTTGTTAATTATAATCGGTGATATTTTAATAATAGTATCTGTTTTAGTAACTCTTTACACGGGCTATGAATATACTTTAAATAGTCTAAAAAAGACCAAATAACTAGCGATTTTGCTATATAATCCATTGAATTCAGATGTCTAAATTATTAATAAACATATAATTTATATTGGGGCTATTATTAAGCGTGCAAATATGAAAATAAATCCGGTCATAATTGCTGGCGGAAGTGGGACAAGACTTTGGCCGATTTCTCGTTCAGGATATCCTAAACAATTTGCAAAAATTCACTCAGATTATTCTCTTCTACAAGAAACCTTGCTGAGAGTTAAAAACTATAATTTTAATAATCCAATTATCGTTTGTAATGCAGAACATAGATTTCTTGTAGAAAAACAATCAAAAGAATTAGATATGGATGTGAAAATTATTTTGGAGCCAGAAGGAAGAAATACAGCTCCCGCAATTTCTCTTGCTGCTCATTTTATTGGAGGTAAAGAAATTATGTTAGTTATGTCATCTGATGCTTATATCGAAGATAACGAAAAATTTTTGTCTTCAAGCTATGGAGCGCTTGAAATTTTAAATGAGAAAAATTTAGTTACTTTCGGTGTAAAACCCTCAAGTCCAAATACTGGGTATGGGTACATAAATATTGGAGATTCAAACCATAATGGTTTTTTTATCAAATCTTATAAGGAGAAACCTAATTTAAATAAAGCAAAAAAATATTATCAAAGCCAAGACTATTTTTGGAGTATTGGGATTTTTATGTTTCATTCTGGTGCTATTTTAAAAGAACTTCAAAAATATGAACCGGAAATATATATGTATACGCAGGAATCCATTTCGAAATCAAAAGTTGATAATAATTTTATTCATATAGATGAAGACGAATTTAAAAAATGTAAAAACATATCGATTGATGTCGCAGTTATGGAAAAAACAAAAAAAGGGGCCCTAATTCCTTTAGATTGTGACTGGAAAGACCTAGGAACTTGGGATCAAGTTTATGAAGTTGATAGTAACAAAGATAGCGATCTTAATTCAAAATCAGGAAACATTCATAGCACAGATTCAAAAAGAAATATTTTTTATGGTGATGATAAGTTGATAGTTTCTATCGGATTAGAGGACACAATTATTTGTGATACCAAAGATGCACTTTTATTAGTTAATAAAGATCATGTAGACAAAATAAAAGATGTTGTAGAAGAGCTAAAATCTAAAGATTATCCTCAATTAGAATTTCACTCGAAGGTTTATAGACCCTGGGGCTCATATGAATGTATTGATAGTGGCAAATCTTTTCAAGTAAAAAGAATAATAGTTAATCCAGGTGCAAAATTAAGTGTACAAAAACATTTCAAAAGATCAGAGCACTGGGTAGTTGTTCAAGGACAGGCCGAGGTTTTAAACGGAAAAGATACTTTTTTACTTGAAGAAAATGAATCAACATATATTCCAGTTGGCACTATCCATGCACTAAAAAATCCTGCAGATGCGCCCCTCCACTTGATTGAAGTTCAGACTGGTTCATATCTTGGCGAAGATGATATAGTAAGATTCGAGGATGTTTATGGAAGAGTTTAATTAGGGAGTTTTAATTGAAAAAAGCATTAATAACAGGAATTACCGGTCAAGATGGATCTTATTTAACAGAATTTTTGATTGATAAAGGCTATGAAGTTCATGGAATTCGACGAAGATCCTCAATGTTTAACACGGGTAGAATAGATCATATTTTCAAAGATATTCATGATGAAAATGTAAGAATGATTCTTCATCATGGAGATCTTACAGAGTCAGAAAGTTTAACAAGAATTATTTCTAATGTTGAGCCTGATGAGATATATAATTTAGCTGCACAAAGTCACGTATCAGTAAGTTTTGAGCAACCAGAATATACATCAAATTGTGATGCTTTGGGAGCCTTAAGAATTCTTGAAGCTATAAGAAATCTAAAAATGACTAAAAAGATAAAATTTTATCAGGCTAGCAGCAGTGAGTTATATGGCTTGGTTCAGGAAACACCCCAAAAAGAAACAACTCCATTTTATCCAAGAAGCCCATACGCAGTTGCAAAACTTTATGCATATTGGATAACGATTAACTACAGAGAAGCTTATGATATGTATGCTTGTAATGGAATACTATTTAATCATGAATCTCCAAGAAGAGGAGAAACTTTTGTATCTAGAAAAATTACGATGGCACTTACAAGGATCTTCCATGACTTGCAAGATTGTCTATATCTTGGAAATATTGATGCCAAAAGAGATTGGGGACATGCAAGAGATTATGTTGAAATGCAATGGTTAATGCTCCAACAAAAAGAACCTAAAGATTATGTCATTGCAACAGGTCAGCAGATAAGCGTAAGAGATTTTATAAATATTGCATCAGAGTATTTAGGAAAAAAAATAATCTGGAAAGGTAAAAACCAAAATGAAGTAGGTTATTGGGAGAATAAACCTATTATCAGAATAGATAAAAGATATTATCGTCCTACTGAAGTAGATACTCTTCTTGGAGACTCATCTCTTGCTCAAAAAGATCTCGGTTGGAAGCCAAAAATATCTATCGAATCACTTATTAAAGAAATGATTGATAAAGATTTAATAGATGCAGAGAAAGAAACATTATTAAATAAATACGGATTTTAAAAATTAGAGGTTAACAAGCATGAAAGTAGTTTTTGAAAAAATTAAAGAATGTAGAGTATGCCAACATAAAGACTTAGTAACAGTAATTTCTCTTGGAAATCAATATTTTTCTGATTTCCTTGATAATAAAGATGAGCTCAAAGGTAATGAAAGAACACCTCTAGAGTTAGTTATCTGTGGCAATGAAAAATGCAGACTATTACAAACAAAACATACTGTCTCAAGATCTGCACTATTTACTGATAATTATTGGTTCAGATCAAGTGTAAATGAAAGCTTAGTAGAGGGACTTTATGACATTTCTAGTGTTGTTCAAGAAAAACTTGATATAAAAGAGAATGATTATATTTTAGACATAGGTTGCAATGACGGAACATTGTTAAGATCTTTTAAATCAGGCATAAAAGTTGGATTTGAGCCAGCTACAAATATTTACAATGATGCAAAAAAAGGAACAAAAAAAATAATAAATGATTTTTTTTCTTATGAAGCATTTACAAAATATTTTCCCGACATCAGATGTAAATCTATAACGTCAATTGCTATGTTTTATGACCTTGAAGATCCAAATAAGTTTGTTTCTGATATATCAAAATGCTTAGATAAGGATGGTGTGTGGACAATACAAATGGCATACCTCAAAACAGATATTGATAAAAACGGATTTGATAATATTGTCCATGAGCATCTTGAATATTACTCTCTATATTCTCTTGAATATTTATTATCAAGACACAATTTGGAGGTATTTGATCTAGAATTAAACGACTTGTACGGAGGAAGCATAAGAACATATATCAAGCATAAAGAATGTAAAAAATTTAAAATCCATGACTCTGTAATTGAATTAAGAAAAGCAGAAATTGAAGATAAATTCTCTGAAATTCAAACTTATCTTAATTATGCATCTAGAGTTGAAAAACTTAAGGAAAAATTATTGAAATTTATCATTGAAGAACAGTCAAAAGGAAAAACTATATATTGTTACGGAGCTTCAACTAAAGGCAACACAATACTTCAATATTTTGATATTAATGAAAATTTAATTGAAAAAGTTGTTGATAGAGATCATCGTAAATTTAATAAGTATACTGTTGGCACTAATCTTAAAGTTATCTCTGAAGAAGAAGGCAGAGAGCAACACCCAGATTATTTCATAGTTTTGCCTTGGCACTTAACAGACTTTTTTGTTCAAAGAGAAAAGGAATATTTAGAAAAAGGTGGTAAATTTGTCTTAGCCTTTCCTTCTCTAACAATAATTTCTGAAGATGGTATAGAATATAGCAAATGAAAGATGTTGAACTACTTCAATCGGAATGCAATCTAGATACTGTTCGTGATGGCAGGGGTGGGATATTCACTTTCTATCCTGAAGATCCAATAGTTGAAATTAACTTTAATATTGTTAAGGCTGGAAATGTTCGAGGAAATCACCATCATCCTGAATTTGATGAATACTATGTTCTTACCGAGGGAGAGGGAGTCTTGATTTGGAAGGATAGGGCATCTAATGACAAAGAAGAGTTTTTATATCTTTCTAGAGGAGCTTGCACAAGAACAAAATTGGGAACTAGTCATGTATTTAGAGCCATAACAGATTGCACGCTAGTGGTATTGCTCACAAAAAAATGGAATGACTGTGATATTCCAATAGTTCATGAAAACCTTGGGATGGGAGATGGAGACCATGGAGACCCAAGTTCTCCCTTTTATAAAGCGCAAGAGTAGTCCTTTAAAAGTATGTCTTTAAAACTAGGTTTAATTGGTTGTTCAAATGTTGCTAAGAAAAATCTTTTTTCGTATTTAGAAAATAATTCTAATTATGACCTTTGGATTATAGGCAGCCGGTCATCAAAAAATGCATCTGAGTGGGCAAATAATTATGGCGCTAAGCATTTTGGAAACTATGATGATGTAATTAATAGTGATGTAGATGTTGTATATATATCTTTACCTATCGGCTTGCATGAAGAGTGGTGTGTTAAAGCTGCAAAAAAAGGCATAAACATCATATGTGAGAAATCTCTAACAACATCGTTGTCATCTACAAAAAATATTTTGGATGAATGCAAAAAAAATAAAGTTAGACTATTAGAAGCTTTTTCATTTAGGTTCCATCCTCAGCACAAGAAATTTAAAGAACTTACATCAAAACATTCAAAAAAAGTATTCAATTTTTATGGAAGTTATGGAATGCCGCCATTTCCCAAAAACGATATTAGATGGAACAAAGATCTAGGAGGAGGGATCTTAAATGATGTTGCATGTTACCCAATTTGTGCATCAAGAATATTTTTTGAATCCGAGCCAGAATATGTATATTCACATATGGAAATAGATGCTGATCATTATGTTGATGTAAAGGTTGATATTATGGCAAAATTTCCACAAGGCGAAGTTGCATATCTATCAGGGGGTTTTAATCATTACTATCAATCAAAATATTCTGTTTGGACTGATAATATGAAATTAGAATTAGCAAGAGCTTATGCGGTGCCACCAACTTTCAAAACAAAAATCACTTTAGATAAAGATGATCAAATTTCGGATTTTGAAATCGATAAGATTGATCAATTTGGATTAATGTTTAATAGCTTTCATGATGTCCTTAAAGGTAAAGTTAAAATTTTTAATTTCGAAAGTGACATTATTGAGCAGGCTAGATTTATGGAGGCTGTTAGGACATCACATAAGGAAAAAAGGTTAGTAAAAGTTTCTGACATCAGATAATTTAATTATTAAAATAAAAATCTATTTATGCTATTTCAAAAAAAATTAATGAACAATCTATTTGAAGAAATTGATTCTCATAATTTTTTTTTAAATAGACGACTTGAGATACTTCATCACCAGCAAGCTACCCTATTTCCAATAAAAAAAATTGATATTTTCTCTTCAAAGAAGAGTTCCAATACAAAACTTTGCGGTGGATTGTTAAAAAGTGATATGACATTCTGTGATTTTGCAAAAACTATTAGAATTCCGCCTTATTATTCTGACTTAATATTTCATGATTGGTATATAAACCCTCCTTTAAATTTAAAAGCAACTTTAAGCTATGATTATATTGACGAAGATGTTGTTTTTATCGGTCCTATGTCAGTTCATTATGGTCATTTCATAACTGAAGGTTTATCTAGATTATGGCCTATTCTTGATAATCATTACAAAGATTACAAAATAGCTTATATTTCTGAAGCGGCAGAGGACAAATTTAATGATTTTTTTTTATTATTTGGTATCAACAAGTCTAATATTATACGAATAGATAAACCTACAAAATTTAAATCTATCATAGTTCCTGAGCCCTCAATAAGATTGCATGATTATTGTCATGAAATGTACAGTGAAACAATTATTAAAATTCTTAAAAATGTACCATTAACTGATAAAAAAAATATCTTTTTGTCAAAAAAAGCAAATAGGTGGACTGGTAAATCAATCGGAGAAAAATACATTCAAGAAATATTTTCTAGAAATGGCTATGAAATAATATATCCAGAGCAAATGTCCATTAAAGAATTTCTTTCATTGATCTTATCTGCAAAAAGAGTAGTAGCATCATCAGGAAGTTCAGCACATAATGCAGTTTTTATGAGAAAAAAATCAGAACTTATTTGTTTGAATAGATCTGATCACCACCACCACTTGCAAATTATGATCAATAAAATGAGAGATTTAAAGGTAACGCACGTGGATGCATCATTTAATGTGTTTAATAATCCAAATCTTTCAAACGGACCTTTTAATATGGTAATAACAAGTTATCTGCTGGAGTTTTTAAAGGAAGGAGGTTTTAAATTACCATCTAAATTTTATATCGCAATTACTTTTTTTAAGTCCACCTTCTTTTATATTTTGTATATATCTTTTTTGCAAAAAATGGCCTATACATTTTTTAAAATAAAGATAAGACTTGCATATGAATTAAATAAGTTTAGAGAAAGGTTTTCCTAAGTTTTTAAAAATATGTTTAATACAAACAGTTTTATTAAGGGAATATATAAAAAACATTACTTAAAAATTGTTATACAATGCGTCTAAAGATAAAGGCTGGATGGCAGAGTGGTTATGCAGCGGCCTGCAAAGCCGTTCACTCCGGTTCGATTCCGGATTCAGCCTCCATCTATAAATGTAAGTTTGTGTAAAGAGCATAAGAAGGAGTTAGTTGCATGCCCGAGTGGTGGAATTGGTAGACACAAGGGACTTAAAATCCCTCGATAGAAATATCGTGCCGGTTCAAGTCCGGCCTCGGGTACCATTATTTTAATGTGAATATGTTTTAAAATTATAAATTTTGAATTAGAAGTTATTTGCATAAAGAAACTTCAATATAGCTGTATAATGATCTAATGAATCACAATATTATGAATAATCAAGATGATTTGATAGAAATTGAAAAACTGTTTAAGTTATTTTGGGAAAAGAAACTGTGGATTATTTCTATAACATTTTTATCAGCCTTATTATCAGTGCTAATTGCTTTATCAATTCCTAATACTTATACCTCTAAGGGTCTCTTAGCTTCAACTCAAGATGATAGCACCTTTTCACAAATGTCTAATATGTCTAGCATTGCAAGTTTAGCTGGTTTTAATATCCCCAAAACAACTCAATCGAAAACGCAAGAAGCCAAAGAAAGAATTAAATCTTTTGATTTTTTTAAAAACTACTTTCTGCCTAATATTAAGTTAGAGAACTTAATGGCTGTTCAGAAATGGGTTGCTAAAGAAAATATTATCGTATACGACGATAGTATATTTAATTCTAATAATAAAAAATGGGTTGAAAATTCAGTAAATTCAAAATCATTCATGCCTTCATTACAGGAGTCTTATAAAACCTATATTAATAGTTTAAGTATTAATGAAGATGAAAAAACCGGATTCATAACTCTTGCTATAAATCATTCATCGCCATACATTGCTAAAACGTGGGTTGATATTATTATTGAGAATATTAACGAAAGTATGCGTGAATTAGATAAGGAAAAGGCACAGAATTCAATCATATTCTTAAGCGACTCCTCAAGATCAACAAACGTCCAGTCAATAAAAGAAGCAATTTCAAGGTTGCTTGAAAGTCAAATGCAAAAACTTATGCTAGCCTCTTCTGAAGATGCATATATTTTTAAAGTTTTAGATTCACCAATTGCACCAGAAATAAAATCAAGCCCATCTAGAGCCTTAATCTGTATAACGATAACATTTCTTGGATTAATTTTATCTTTAATATTATTAGTAATTATTTATTTCAAAGAAATTTTAAAGCCTAATTAATGGGGATACTGTTTAATGTGTTACACATAAATAAATTATAGGATTTTATGTGAATATTACTGTAGTAGGAATGGGTTATGTTGGCCTTTCTATAGCAATGTTATTGTCAAAAAATAACAATGTTGTTGGTCTTGATATAGATTCAAAAAAAATTAAAATGATTAACAATGGCATGTCTCCAATTCATGATAAAGACATTCAAGAACATCTATCTATTAAGAGTAAAGCTCATCAAGTTACCAAATCAACAAATAACTCATTTACTGCCACTAATAATAAGGAATTTGCATACAAAATTTCTGACTATATCGTTATTGCTACGCCAACAGACTATGATGATTCTAAAGATTCTTTTAATACTGATTCACTTGAGAAAGTTATTGAAGATGTCCTAGTATATTCAAAAGATTCAACTATTATTATTAAATCGACTGTTCCAATTGGATTCACAGAAAGGATTAAAAAAAAACTTAAAACAAATAATTTAATTTTTTCGCCTGAGTTTTTAAGAGAAGGCTCCGCCTTGCATGATAATTTGTATCCATCTAGAATAATTATTGGGGAAAAATCTGAAAGGGCTCAAAAATTTTATGAACTTCTTCTTGAGGGAGCGATTAAAAAAGATATAGAAGTTCTTTTTACAAACTCTTCTGAGGCAGAGAGCATAAAGCTATTTAGTAATTCATATTTGGCAATGAGAGTATCATTTTTTAATGAGCTTGACTCATTTGCTGAACATAATAATTTAGATACAGAAAAAATCATCAAAGGCCTTTCTTTGGATTCAAGAATTGGCTCACATTATAATAATCCTTCTTTTGGTTATGGAGGTTACTGTTTGCCAAAAGATACTAAGCAGCTAAAATCTAACTTCAATGACATTCCAAATTCAATCATTGATGCAATAGTAGATTCTAATTTAACTCGTCAGGATTTCATTGTGAATTCAATAATCAATAAAAACCCATCTGTTGTTGGGATATATCGGCTGATAATGAAATCAGGTTCTGATAATTTTAGGGATTCAGCAGTTCTTCAAATAATAAACAGATTAAGAGACTCAAATATTATAGTTATTATTTATGAGCCAGCATTGGATGATTATGAACATGACAATCTCCTAGGATCAAAAGTTGTGAAAAACCTAGAAGAGTTTAAAAAATCAGCTGACTTAATAATTGCGAACAGGCTATCAAGTGAAATCACAGATGTAAAAGAAAAAATTTATTCTAGAGATATATTCAATCTAAATTAATTGAATGTGAAAATAATAATGTCAAAAAATCGGAATTATTAAAATGAAAGCTTTAGTTACAGGATCTGCCGGATTTATAGGGTCGGCTTTAACCTTAAGGCTATTAAATAGAGGAGATCATGTAATAGGCATTGATAATCATAATGATTATTATGATCCCTCATTAAAGGATGCTCGCTTAGCAAGACATATAGACCACTCAAACTATAGTCACAATAAAATAGATATTGAAAATACTGAGCTTATTTTAAAAATTTTTGAGGATAATGAATTTGATGTTGTTATCAATCTTGCTGCTCAGGCCGGAGTTAGGTACTCCATAGAAAATCCTCTCTCATATATTAATTCAAATCTTGTTGGTTTTTCTAATATTTTAGAGGGATGCAGACATCAAAATGTAAAACACCTTGTTTATGCTTCTTCAAGTTCAACTTATGGATTAAATTCAAAACAACCATTATCTCCTCATGACTCAACCAACCATCCTGTAAGCCTATATGCTGCTACAAAAAAAGCTAATGAACTTATGGCACACACTTATTCCCACTTGTATAATTTACCTACAACAGGCTTAAGATTTTTTACTGTTTACGGTCCCTATGATAGACCAGATATGGCACTTCAAAAATTTACAAGAGCAATTTTAAAAGACAAACCCATAAAAATTTATAATTATGGGAAACATAAAAGAGACTTTACATACATCGATGATATTGTAGAAGGTATTTTAAGAGTAATTGAAAATCCAGCAAAATCGGATAAGGACTGGAATAGTGACTATCCAGATCCCGCAAGTAGCAGCGCACCATATAAAATATATAATATTGGTAATAGTAAACCCATTAAATTAATGGATTTTATAGAGGCATTAGAAACATCACTTGGCAAGGAGGCTAAGAAAGATTTTTTGCCAATGCAGCCTGGTGATGTTGAGCAGACGCATGCAGATATAACTGACCTTATAGAAAATTTTGACTATAAACCATGTACTTCCGTCAAAAAAGGAGTTAAAAATTTTGCTTTATGGTACAAGGAATACCACAATGAATAAGACATTTATTATAACTGGTGGTGCAGGGTTTATTGGCTCAGCAGTTATTAGACACATCATTAATAATACTCCCCATAGTGTTATAAATGTTGATAAATTAACATACGCTGGTAATTTAGATTCATTATCTTCTATAGAAAATAGCTCAAGATATATATTCGAAAATATTGATATTTGTAATGCAAGTGAGGTAAAAAGAGTTATTAATAATAATGAACCAGATATTGTGATGCACTTAGCAGCTGAGTCTCATGTTGATAGGTCAATAACTGGACCAGAGGATTTTATAAGAACAAATGTATTTGGCACTTATGTTTTAATTGAGGAATCAAAAAATTACTGGCTAAAATTAAAAGATAAGAAAAAAGAAGATTTTTTATTTCATCATGTTTCTACTGACGAGGTGTACGGTGATCTTTCAATTTCAGATGAACCGTTTAAGGAGGATAATCCATATTTACCTAGTTCACCATATTCAGCAAGTAAAGCAAGCTCTGACCATCTAGTTCGTGCATGGAACAGGACATATAATATCCCAACTTTGGTAACTAATTGCTCAAATAATTATGGACCTTATCAATTTCCTGAAAAGCTTATACCTTTAATGATACTAAATGCATTGGATGGAAAAAATTTACCAATATATGGTGATGGCATGCAAGTTAGGGATTGGTTGTATGTGGATGATCACGCTGAAGCATTAACTCTTGTCGCATTGAATGGCGATTCAGGCGAAACCTATAACATAGGAGGTCATAATGAACACAAAAATATTGATGTTGTGAAAACCATATGTTCTATCTTAGATAAACTTTATCCATGTAAATTGCCAAATATTAATAAATATGAAGAGCTCATTACTTATGTAAAAGATAGGGATGGACACGATAATAGGTATGCAATTAATGCAAATAAAATAGCTAAAGAAATTAAATGGAAACCTAAAGAAACTTTTGAGACCGGTATTAAGAAAACTGTAGTTTGGTATATAGAAAATATGGACTGGATCATAAATATTAATAATAGGCAAAAGAAGTCATATAAATGAAAGGAATTATTTTAGCAGGAGGCACTGGCTCAAGATTATTTCCTGTAACAAAAGTTATCTCAAAACAATTGTTACCAATTTTTGATAAGCCTATGATTTATTATCCTTTATCTGTACTAATGCATGCAGGCATAAAGGAAATTTTGATAATATCAACACCTAGTGACTTGCCAAAATTTAAAGATTTGCTTGGCGATGGTAGCCGCTTAGGAATTGAATTTGAATATTTAGTTCAACCGTCACCAGATGGAATAGCGCAAGCGTTAATTTTAGGTAGTGAATTTATTAAAGGTGAAGAAGTTTGTTTAATACTTGGTGATAATTTATTTTATGGATATGGCATGACTGAGATGTTAAAAAATTCAGCACTTAACGCTAAAAATCATAATCTTGCAACTATATTTGGTTACCATGTAAATGATCCAGAGAGATATGGTGTTGTTGAGTTTGATAATGATAATAAGGTGCTTAGTATTGAAGAGAAGCCATTAAACCCACAAAGTAATTATGCTGTTTCTGGATTATATTTCTATCCAAGAGATGCTGTAGACAAGGCTAAAAGAATCATTCCATCAGATAGAGGTGAATTAGAAATAACTGATCTTAATAAATTGTATCTCGAAGATGAGCGCTTATCTGTAGAACTTATGGGAAGTGGTTATACATGGCTTGATACAGGAACTCACAAAAGTTTACAAGAAGCTTCTAGATTTATAGAAACTATCGAGCAAAGACAAGGACTGAAAATTGCTTGCATTGAAGAAATCGCTTTCAGATTAGGTTATATAAACAATGAACAATTAAAAGAATTATCAAAACACATGTTAAATAATGAATATGGAAATTACCTTGTTAAGATCTTAGAGAATGAGTGATGGAATTTTTACCTACTGAAATACCTGAAGTATTTATTATGAAACCGGTAATTCATTATGATGAAAGAGGTTATTTTGTAGAAAGCTATAGACAGGATTTATTTAATGAGATTACAGGCCATGAAATTAATTTCATTCAAGATAATGAATCCAAATCTACTCTTGGCACTCTAAGAGGTTTACATTATCAGATTCCACCATTTGCTCAATCAAAATTAGTTAGGGTAATTGAAGGTAAGGTTCTAGATGTTTGTGTTGATATTCGAAGATCTAGCCCTACATTTGGACAACATATTGCAATAGAGCTATCTTCAGACAATAATCTCCAGCTTTTTGTGCCTAAAGGATTTGCACATGGATTTGTTGTTCTAAGCAAAAGCGCAACTTTTTCATATAAGGTTGATAATCATTACGCACCTAACCATGAAAGAGGAATAGCATATGATGATAAAGAATTATCTATTGACTGGAAGGTACCTGCTGAAAAAATTAACCTCTCAAAAAAAGATAAAAATAATCCACTGCTATTAGACTCAAAAGAATTATTTAACTAGAACATTTTTATGAAGATACTTGTCACTGGGAAAGATGGTCAACTTGGAAGGGCTATCTATAGCATAGTTAATAATAAACCAAAAAAATATAACTTTATATTTGTCGGCAAGGATGAACTCAATTTAGCAAATAAAAAGAGTATATATAAATATTTTGAGAAAAATTATTATGACTTAATTATTAATTGTGCGGCTTATACATCTGTTGATAAAGCAGAGCAAGAATCAGAAATAGCAGATGCAATTAATCATCTTGGCATTAAACATATTGCTAAATTAGCAAGAATTAACAAATCTAAATTAATTCATATATCAACAGATTATGTATTCAATGGATTAAGCGGGGATTTGTATAAAGAGGATGATCAAACTTCTCCTATTAATGTTTATGGAAAGTCTAAGTTAGATGGAGAAATAGCAATCCAGAAAGAAATGGAATCAGATTCAATTATCATAAGAACGAGCTGGGTTTACTCTGAATATGGCAAAAATTTTGTAAAAACAATTCTTAAGTTAGCAAAAGAAAATAAACAAATAGATGTAATCAATGATCAATTTGGTTCTCCAACCAATGTTAATGATTTAGCAGAGATGATATTGCAAATTGTTGAAAATATTGAAAGCTTTAACGATCCAATTCCAAATGAAATCTATCATTTCTCAAATGAGGGGACTGTAAGTTGGTATGAATTTGCAAAAGAGATTATTAGTATTAAAAATATTAATTGTTTTGTAAACCCAGTCTCAAGTGTAAAATTTAAAACAGTTGCTCTAAGACCTGCAAATTCGTCCATGAATATAAGTAAAATTAAGAAAAAATATGAGATTGACTCAGTGTCTTGGCAAGAGTCATTAAAATTTTTTTTAGAAAAATGATATATTTTAAAATGTTCATTATTTGCACTATTATTGCCAAATAATCACTACGTTAGTAGAATTGCACTTGCATTATGCTTAGTTCATTAAAAAGACTTTTTTTATTACTCAATTCTAGCCAAAAAAGGCGATTTTACGCTTTGCAATTTTTAGTTTTGCTTATGGCTTTCGGAGAAATTATTGGCGTTGCATCTATTATTCCCTTTATGTCTCTTGTGGGTGACATGAGCCAGTTAGATCAAGATACTTTTTTAGCAAAAGTATTTAAAGCTTCTAATTTTGAATCTAAATCTCAGTTTGTATTTTTTACCGGAATCACTGTGTTACTTGTTTTATTAATTTCAGCGTTAATCTCAATGTTTACATTATGGAGGATGTCAATGTTTGCACATAAGCTTGGATCAGAAATAGCTGATTCGCTTTATGTGTATTACCTTAAACAAGATTGGTTATTTCACTCTTCAGGCAGCAGTGCTCAACTCACAAAGAGCATTTCAAATGAGACTTCAAGAATTACTGGATTAATTTTGACACCTCTTTTACAAATGAATGCAAGGATTGGACTTGCTCTATTGATGACTCTTGTTGTCCTAATTTATGATCCATATGTTGCTCTAGTTGGTATTTTAGTGTTCTCAGTTGGTTATTTTGTTTTATATAATTTTGTAAGACTGCGTTTGCATAAAAACGGTGTGACAATCTCAGAGGTTCTTGAAGAACGTTTTCGTTTGATGAATGAGGGATTCGGAGGAGTTAAAGATATATTATTATTTGGAAGAGACAGAAACTTTATAGAACTTTTTAAAAAATCTGGTGATAAATTGGCATATAGCTATGGAACAAATTCAGCGTTATCACAAGTGCCTCGTTTTTTAATGGAACTTATTGCTTTTGGATCAATGATACTATTAGTACTGTATCTCATTAATAGTTACGATGGTGATTTGGGTATGATTTTGCCAAGGCTTTCTGCTTATGCATTGGTTGCATTTAAACTTTTACCTGCATTTCAGCAAATATACTCAAACTTTGCTTTGCTAAAAGGTCATATTTCTGCATTTGATTCAATTGAGGAAGACTTAGAAAATGCAGTTAAGTTACCTGGCTCATTAGATTTTCTAGAATTAGGAAAGATAAAACCAAAAAATAATATAACACTTAAAAATATAACATTTACATATCCAAATAAATCTGATGCTGCTTTGGATAAATTAAATATCTCATTTCCTGCTAATAGTGTTATTGGATTAGTTGGTGCTTCAGGGTCTGGTAAATCAACTTTAATTGATGTTATTTTAGGGCTAATTAAGCCCCAATCTGGTCATCTAGAAGTAGATGAAATAAAAATTACTAATAAAAATTGTCGAAAGTGGCAAAATGTTATTGGATTTGTTCCACAAAGCATATTCTTATCCGAAGGAACTATTTCAGAAAATGTTGCTTTTGGTATTCCTGAGATTGAAATAGACTTAAGAAAAGTTAGAAATGCAATTAAATTAAGTCATCTTGATGAGTTCGTAGAAAATTTAGAGAAAGGAATTCATACCAAAGTTGGCGAAAGGGGAGTTCAATTATCAGGTGGTCAACGACAGAGAATAGGGATTGCCAGAGCTTTGTACCATGAGGCAGATGTTCTTGTATTTGATGAAGCAACTAGCTCACTAGATGGTATTTCAGAAAAAATGATTATGGATGCAATTCATAACTTTAGTGGCAAAAAAACTATTATAATAGTTGCACATAGACTTAAAACTGTTGAAAAATGTGATCAAATTTTCTTCATTGACAAAGGAAGAGTATGTGACAAAGGAACATATTCTGAGTTGATTGAGAAAAATGAACATTTCAGAAATATGGCCAAGCATGCATAAACTAAGGAGTTCACGATGTTAAAAAATTCATCCATTCTAATAACTGGTGGAACTGGTTCTTTTGGACATACTTTTGTTCCGATGACATTAGAGAAATATGATCCTAAAAAATTAGTTATTTTTTCAAGAGATGAAATGAAACAATGGGAAATGGCAAAACTGTTTAAAGGTGACTCTCGTGTTAGGTTTATTATTGGTGATGTTCGAGATAGGGACAGACTATATAGAGCTATGGATGGTATTGATTTTGTTGTTCATGCTGCTGCAACAAAAATAGTTCCTACTGCTGAATATGATCCTTTTGAATGTGTAAAAACTAATGTTATTGGGGCCATGAACATTATTGATGCTTGTATTGATAAAGGTGTAAAAAGAATTATCGCTTTATCTACCGATAAGGCAAGTAGTCCAGCTAATTTATATGGAGCTACAAAGCTTACTTCTGATAGATTATTTGTATCTGGTAATTCGTATACAGGGATACATGATACTCAATTCTCTGTTGTAAGATATGGAAATGTTATGGGTTCACGTGGCTCTGTAATCCCATTCTTTATGTCAATACCAGAAGGAAATACATTTCCAATAACTGACTATCGCATGACTAGATTTATGATTTCTCTTGAAGAGGGAGTGAAATTAATATGGCATGCTTTTGAAGATATGCATGGTGGAGAAATCTATGTAAAAAAAATTCCATCTATGAAAGTTACTGATGTTGCAATATCAATAGACGAAAATGCTGAACATGAGGAAACTGGGATTAGGCCAGGTGAAAAACTACACGAGCAAATGATTGGATTTGAAGATGCACCTTATACCTATGAATATAAAGACCATTTTAAGATTCTACCTTCAATCAATAATTGGTCTAAAGACCCTAAAAGAATCCAAGATGGTAAGTTAGTTAAACCGGATTTTACTTACTGTTCAGATAATAATAAACAATGGATGGAGATTTCTGAGCTTAGAGACTGGATTTCAGATAATATTGATAAAATTGGGAAAATATAATAATGATTCCTTATGGAAGACAAGAGATAACTCAAGAAGATATCGACCAAGTTACCGCAGTTTTAAAGTCTGATTTCTTAACTCAAGGTCCTCAAGTTCCTGTATTTGAAAAAGAAATTTCAAATTATTGTGGCTCCAAACATGCTATTGCAGTCAACTCTTCAACATCTGCTCTTCATATTGCTTGTATGTCACTAGGACTAGGCAAGGGTGATTGGTTGTGGACGAGTCCAGTTACATTCGTTGCCTCAGCAAATTGCGGTATTTATTGTGGAGCTAATGTAGATTTTGTTGATATTGACCCTCATACATACAATTTATGCCCAAAAGCTCTAGAAGCTAAACTAATTAAGGCAAAAAAACAGAATTGCTTGCCAAAGATTGTTATTCCAGTTCACTTATGCGGACAATCCTGTGACATGAAATCAATTCATGAGCTATCACAAAAATATGGCTTTAAAATAATAGAAGATGCATCTCATGCTGTTGGCGGAAGATATTTGGACAAACCTGTTGGAAGCTGTGAGTTCAGCGATATAGCTGTCTTTAGTTTTCACCCAGTAAAAATAATTACAACAGGTGAAGGTGGTATGGCAATGACAAATAATACCGAAATCGCAAAAAAGATGTCAATTTTAAGAACTCATGGAATCACAAGAGACCCCAATCTAATGACAAAAAAACCAGATGGTGATTGGTATTATCAACAAATTGAATTGGGTCATAATTATAGAATAACTGATATACAAGCTGCATTAGGAATTAGTCAGTTTAAAAGAATAAATGATATTATCTCTAAACGTCATTTTTTTGCTAAAAGGTATGATGAGCTTTTGTCTGATCTTCCTTTACAGCTTCCTTATCAAGATGATTCCGTATATTCAGCATTTCATCTTTACGTAATTCTTTTAAATGATTCAAGAAATCACAAAAAAGTCTTCGATGGGCTCAGAAAAAGAGATATTGGCGTTAACTTACACTATATACCAGTTTACAGGCATCCATATTACTCAAAAACTATTATAAGTTATGATGAATATCCTGAATCTGAAAAATATTACTCAAGCGCAATATCAATACCTTTATATCCATCGATGTCGGAAAATGATCAGGATGAAGTCATAGATGTCATTAAAGATCTTGTATGAATATTGCAATAATTCCTGCAAGGGGAGGTAGCAAAAGGATCCCAAAAAAGAATATTAAAAATTTTTTGGGAAAACCAATCATCTCTTATTCAGTTGAACTTGCTATTAAATCCAATTTATTTAATAAGGTAATTGTTTCAACTGATTGCGATGAAATTGCTGAAATTGCAAAAAGCTATGGAGCTGAAGTACCTTTTAAAAGACCTAAAGCGATATCCGATGATTTTTCGACATTAAATGAAGTTCTAAAGCATGCAATTGATTTCATTGAAAATGACGGATTTTTATATGACTATGTCTGTTGTATTTATGCAACCGCACCTTTAATAGAAATAGATGATATCAGGAGAGGTCTTGAATTAATTGATACCAAAAAATGGGAATCTGTTATAGCTGCAACAAATTTTTCTTATCCAATATTTAGATCATTTGAAAAAGATAAAAAAGGTGGC
>MDTC01222970.1_pt1 | contig 22517 bp, 26 predicted proteins | sample 811181 | NCBI WGS metagenome assembly MDTC01 (sample SAMN05326644, study PRJNA326480) | marine metagenome | isolation source: seawater | place: Pacific Ocean: North | collected 2011 | reverse complement strand
GGTAAGTGTCCTGCATCTCCATCAACAAAGTCGCCGTCAAAGAATCCCTGCTGCACAAGACCCTCGCCTTTCCTACGCATAGCATCCTGTAGTTTCTTGTGGCGGTCTTCTGTATAATCTATTTGATATGCGATTGGTTCTGTTTCATTATCATGTACTACCCACATGTAAAGATACTCTTCGTTCGTGCTTGCGTAACTTAAGAATTCAAAAGGAATAGTCTTTAGTTTGACTGTAGGATATCCTAACACTGTGTCAAAATAATAATAAAGTCCAACCGCACTAGCCATAGTTACTGGAATGATATAGTAGAGATGTACGCTGGATTTAGTTGAAATCAGAGCATAGATAACAATCAAACTAACTACTATGCAGATAAACAAGAAATAAGTCATGGTCCGTGTTTCCTTACAAGATTCTTAGGAAGATAGTTTATATTTTCTACAAGTCCTGCTGGAGTTATTTTGAATCTCACAAATGTTTCTTCTTGTCCGTGGGCCGAAAAAACTTTTGAACTATTGTGAATAACTTGAAATGGGTTTAGTCGCAACACTTCAACAGTAACATTTGCATCACCTGATATATGTTTAGGATGAGCACCTACGTTCCCATGACTGTATAGATGTGCATTTACAGTATACTTTCCAGACTCTAGTGCTCTAAGCGAAACTATTTCTCTGTTTATCCTTACAAATTTGACTTCGCCGTCGGCTGTGATAAAAGTGTCATTGCGTGTACCTAGATCATCCTTATCAAGATGTAAACTGCCTTTGTTCGGAGAAACATAGCTTACAATCCCACTAGGTGAATCTATCCATAGATCCATATCAGCTGTATGCATGTCATCCCAACTAAGGATGACCAGTATTTCAGCTTTCTGTTCTATGTCTGCAGTTTTTTCAGGTGTGTTGATTAATAAGAAACTTATTAAGAATAACATTACAAATCCTAGCATGAGATTAAACAATAAATCAATAAAAGCTAGATTTGAAATGTATCTATTATCCATCAGTGCTCTCATCTATTAACACTAATTGCAGTTTTAGTATCACACTACAAACCAATCCTATCAATGTGGTCCATAATGCAGTTCCCATGCCAGTAGCCATGATAGCTAGTGCATCCTGTACACTAGCAGTGTCATCAACATTTATGTCAGTAAACACTGTGGTCAGCATGTATATAAATCCTACTACTGTGCCAATCATACCTATGCTTAACATGGTTTCACTAACAAACCATTCTTGCACGGTATCAAATGCCTTTTTAATATGTAATTTATATCCAAGCCTTAGAGAGAAAAGGAAGAATAAACCTAGGATAAGCCAACTTAGTTTTGTTATATCATTTTCATATAATTGATGGATGAATCCAAAGAACCAACTTATTGTTATGATTAATATACTGAAACAAAAGATAGTCCACCATTTTAATTTTATTTGCATCTAAATTCCTGTTATTGTATTTATATTGTAAATAAACCATTTATTAACAAAGAGACTATGGATTTTTCCATTGTGCAAATGTAACTGCGTTTACATCTGTTGAATGAACATAGTCTGAACTATCTTGTGTCCTTATCCTCCCCTGTCCGTACACAATATCGTAATCTCTATAGGCAACTGGTCTTTGTACTGTCACATCTATGTATTCTCCGTAATCTGTACCAAGTGTTAAAAAAGTTACCCATCTTCCGTTCTTGTTACGGAAAGCTCTGCCATTGGCAATCACTCCTGCAAATTCTATCCTATCTAACCATTGTTGTCGTACGCCTAATCCTTCAGGAAATTCTCGTTGCCACCAACCTGGTTTAGTTGGTAAGTTCATCCTATGTGCTTCACATTGATATACCCAAGATCTATAACTGCCTTGGCAGTGTTTTAAACATGCAGCCCAAAAATCTCTCTTACGATGTGCCTTTTGATATGCTAAGGCCCAGATCAATCTACCTAGGTTTACAGCATGAGCCCTGCATAGACCGAAACCTCCTAGTTCTTGCAGTGCTGCCATAGCTTCGTGTTTACGAGGATGATCGCCTAGTTTCTGCATAAACTCAAGTATGCGTTCGTCATTCTTTTTGGCAAATGCACGCCGATACATGTCAGCTTCATAGTGATCTACGTCTATAATATTAGATATTATTTCAATAGCATCATCTTCAAACACAATAGCATCTTGCACTGCTTCCTGACTCCAATCATGGAACATGCTTGCTTTTTGTCTACCACTGAGTGCGACAGGGCGTATCAGTGCTGTAGCAAATACACAATCTTCTACAGAGGTTGGTTGTAGAGCACGGAATAGTCTGCGCATTGCAGGAGACTCTCCTTGCGTAACACCTAGCACATCTCCCCTACACAATAACTCACTAGTAGCTGGATCAGTCCTTGGATATTCTGTAAGTGCAGTGTCAGGATCAATTTCTAGTAGCTGTGACAACCCTCGATTAGCTAATATGTCTACTTTAAGGTGTTCAAGATCTTCCACTTCATATTTGTCTAACAATATTTGATTATCTGCTGATATAAGACTCTTTGGCAATTTCCTAGTAAACATTACAATACCTCCGCAGTGTTTACTAATGCAACGTTTTTTTCCTAATAGCTTGTATTCAATACGTTTTGCTTCTTTAGGATCAACTCCAGCAGATTCATAACTAAACCCTCTTTTGAGATTTCCTACAGCACCTAATCTTTTTGCTGCTTCTCTGCGAGCACTCTTTTCTTTGTAAGTTACATAGTTACTGAGTCTTGCAGTCTTGCCAGGCCACTTGCGGAATATCCTCTGCATTACTTCAAGTTGCTGATGATGTTCAAAGTCAATGTCAACATCAGGAAGGTCGTCACGCATGGGATTCATAAAACGTGCAACAGGTATTCGCCATTTGATAGGATCAACATCTGTGATACCTAGTAGATAACAAATAAGACTAGAACCTGCACTGCCTCTAGTCATATGTGTTAAATCTCGAGTGAGATCAATTATATCACATATCTGTAAAAAATAATTTGTGAATCTTTGATTAAGTATAAGTTCAAATTCTTCAACAAGCCTTAACTTATACTCTTCGCCTGTGGGGAGGTCTCTCTTAAAGCGATTCATTAATCGCTGGATGTTTTCTAAATCTGTATTTGCCATTGTGCCTTTCTATGCCTACACAGATTTATTTAAATCAAAAAAATATATAAACAATTAATAATGACTTTTAAAAATAGTTGAATTTATCATCTGTAATCTTACGAGCTTCCATTTCAAAAGGATTATTCCAATAACCATGTCTGCAACTGTAGTAGACATACAACAAAACAAATTTAAACCATCCATGTTCGGCAAACTGATCCATGTGTACTTCTTCATGGATTTTAAGTTTTATGTTTTTAAGATTGCTGGGCGTCCTGTACAAAGCTATATTTTTACTAATAGTAATTGCTGCAAATTTCTTTGGAAAGAAAAAAGAAATGTATTTGGGCATTAATAAATGTTGTTTTTCCATATTAACCTACAAAAGCCTTTTCCACTACGTAGTCTCCTGGTGTGTTAGTATTACCTTCTTTGAATCCATTTGATTCGAGTATTGTTTTTAAGTCTTCGTTAAATGCCATTGAGCCACACAGCATTACTTTATCTTCAGTAGGATTCATGTTTGGTAACACTCTTTTTTGTTCTATTTGTTCTTGTATGCGTCCTTGGAATCCTTTATATCCTTTATCCTGTGTTACTGTTGCTAAAAAATTTACTCTGTTGCGATAAAAAAAATCTTTGTAAGGATCAAGTTCTCTAGGAGTCCTTACTGTCCAAGTTACATTTACTTCTTTAAAGTTCCAAAAAATATCACGCTGCCTTACTAAACTTATAAAAGGAGCAATGCCAGTTCCAGTTGCTAATAACCAAAGATTTTTACCCGGTGTAAGATTTTCTAACAACAGTGTGCCAGTTGATTTACTACCTACTTCTAAAGTGTCTCCTGGTTGGATATTTTTTAATCTCGATGTAAGTTTTCCATTTGGAACTTTTATGCTGTAAAATTCTAAGAAATCATCAGTAGGAGAACTTGTGATACTGTATGCTCTTTTTGTTTTGTCTCCTAAACCAATCATAACAAACTCACCAGCTTTAAATAAATAACCGTTTGGTTTAGTTGTTTCAAATCGAAATAATTTGTCTGTGTAATGATGCACTTCTGTGACTTCTACGGTATGTTTATTTGCTGCAGGTTTATCGTACTCGTTACGTGTTTTCCATTCTGCAAGTTCTCTTTGCCATTCTTCTTCTGACAAGCCATGCCATCCCCTACAAAAATCTGGGCTACGTCCGCATCCACAACTCATATTTGTTCTTCCGTGTTAAGTGTGTTTAAAAAATCTTTAAGTTTACCGCTATCAGTTTGTGCTTTGATCTTACCAACATTATCACCCTGTTCTAGCGAGGCGTCTGTGTGATTAGATTGTGTATTAGCTTGTCTTTTGATCTGATCAAACACTGTGCTTTTTTGCTTTGAAAATTGTTTATAATCATCATCTTCGTTCATATCACGTATTCTTAAATTATCTATATCAAATTCAAGATCTATCTTTTGCCCAACACCACTGCTGTTCCTTGTTTTCATTAACTGTATTTGATATCTACCACGTTCACGCATTGCTCTACTGGTAAAGATACCAATTACATTATCCGCTGTTTGTATTTTACTTAACCCTCCTGATATATGTGAATGATCAAATTCGATTTCTTCAACACTAGCTCTATTAAGTTGACTAGCTGTAACAAACAATGCATTGCTTTCCATTGCTAAATTACGAAGTTCTTCACTAACATATTTGTCCTTGACAAAGAGATTTTCAGCAGATATTTTCTTAGCAATAGGCATCATTAAATCTAAGTAATCTACAAGTATTACATCAACTTTCCTATTAGTTTTAATTTCATATTCTTTAACATAGCTTCGTAAGTCGTTTGCATTTTTACCACTTGGCATATACTTAACCTGTAATGCTCCGCTTTTCTTGCCAATCATCTTGACTTTCATTTCTACATCATCAAGATTTTTAAATATTTCTCTAGTAGGTATATCAGTAACCATACTGTCAATACGCATGCTTACAATATTTTCACTTAATTCAAAAGTTAAGTATAGGACATTCTGTCCAGCTAGAGCCCAATTGACTGCTAAGTTAGCAAGGAATAAACTTTTACCTGCGCCAGATCCACCAGCGAATATATTTAATTCTCCCCTATTAAACCCTCCAAACAATCTCTTGTCCAGGGTAGTCCAACCTGTGCTTACTTGTCCGTTGTTGCTTTTTATCTCCTCTAATCTACTACGAGGATCTCTCCAATAATCTGTACCAAGATTTTTTTGCAATCCAATCTGTACTGCAGTTTTAACAAGATCTTCTACAGGTCCATATTCTCCTTTTTCTAAATGGTCAGCACTTTGGAGTATCGCAGACTCTAACGCTTTGTGTCTGCTAAATGTTTCAAATTCTTGTAATAACCAGTCATAATGTTGTTCTTGTAATTGACCTGCAGCAGATAATTTAATGTTGCAAACTGCATTGATCATATCAAGAGTAGGCAATGCATTGTGTTCACTGACATAATTTTTTAAGAATTCTGCTGCTGGTTGTAGTCGTCTATCAAATGTTTTCGGATCAAATACTCCTTGGCATCGGATAAAAGATTCAGCATCTGTTAAGAACATTTCGAGATATACTTTTTGTATATCATAACCATAATCTACATTCTGTCTTGTTGGCATATTATTATGAAAAAACTTTTGTATTATACATTATAGCAAATTTATCTGCATCTGTCAAATTGTTTACCATTGGTTTGCCTTTTATATTTAAACTGGTGTTAAGTAAAATTGGACAACCTGTTATTTCATACCATCTTTCCAACAGCGTCCTAAAACCCGTGTTATCTTTCTTTGTAACCGTTTGAACTCTGCTGGTTCCGTCTGCGTGGATAACTGCAGGGTATCTTTTAGGATATTTACAATGTGAGGTGTATTGCATATAACGTCCGTATGGTGGCCGAAATATTCTGTCTGCATGTTCTTGGAGTACTGCAGGCGCAAATGGTCTAAATTTTTGACGTTGTTTAATTTCGTTGACCCTATCCTTAATATTGCTAGCACGAGGGTCAGCAAGAAGACTACGATTACCAAAAGCACGAGGACCGAACTCGGCTCTTCCTGATGCAACCCCTGCAATACCTGTTTGTAAAAGTTCTTGAATGATTTCATCAACTGGATATTCTCCTCCTATATCATAGCCAAGGAAAGGTCCTGACCATTCAGTGTGTTCTTCTTTATGTGCAAGTACTGCTCCTATACTAGAACCAGCATCACCTGGATTGGGCATGATCCATACATTTTTCCAATCATTTTCTATAATTTTATTTGCTGCACAATTCAAAGCACATCCTCCCATAAAAACAAAATTTTTATTTGGAAAATAATTTTTAATATTTTTACTTATAAAATTCAGTAACTCTTCGTATGCAGCCTGTACACTTGCTGCTGTGTCATATGCCCATTGTGTAAATATCTGTTGTCCATTTATAATATCAAATGCTTTTTCTGTTGGGTGCCACCACATGCACCCTCGGTGTAAATTTTCTTTACATTTTACAGTAGGAAAATTAAACCAATACTTAGTGTGTAATTCTTCAAAATTAAAAAACTTTTCAAGTATATCATTTTTATAAATTGGTTTACCATATGCAGCCATACCCATTAATATGTATTCATCTTCATTTGGTTTCAATCCTATGCGTTGTGTAAAAGCACTATACCACAAGCCAATGCTGTTAGGAAAATTTGTACTATGAACTTTCTTTATCTTGTTTTTATTTGCAGTCCATATTGTTAATGTGTTAAATTCACCAATAGCATCTATCACAAGTATTGTAGCATTTGTAAATTTGCTTGTGAAATATCCAGCAGCAGCATGACTATGATGGTGGTTAATGATTTTGATAGGAACAGAAATGTTGTATTTTTTCAAATATTTTTTGACATTGTTTTCCCTAAACCTTAAACCTTGTCCTGCTGATAGTTGACGTATAGATTTCAACATTGGATTCTCATACCAAACAACTTGTTGTGGATATCCCCAACGTTGTGCGTACCGTATGATATCTACATTCAAATGTCGATCATTTTTAAGTCCACTAAATCTTTCTGTATGACTTGCAAATACAATATCGTTGTCATGAAATACTGCCAATGCAGCATCATGACTGTTAGCACTTATTCCCCAAATAATCATTTTTTAATCGTATATAAAAGGATCTCTTTTTCTTAATTCTTTCAGTCTTTTGCGAAACTCTATTTCTTCTTTACACCAGTCATAAGGATATCTTATATACATCCAAATTTTTTTTAGATGTTTTTTCCAAACCATCTTTTTGCTCCAAGTTTAATTTTTAATGCAGTTTGTTGTTTATATTTAATAATACTGTTCAAAGTAAGTATTCTTCCGTATTTATCAACAGCATCTCCTACATCTTTTACAGTTTCGTCCCAAGGTGGCATACTTATTGTCCAACCATTGTCTATAGCAATTTCAACAAAGTTTTTGCCTGCTTTATCTCTATCAGGAACACAAATAATTTCTTTTTGTAATGAATTTAGTAGTAAAACTTGTTGTTGATTTATTTCTGAACCAAGTGTGGCTAGACCTTGCATATGGATTGCATCAATTGGTCCTTCACATACTATAGCAAATTTTTTATCAACTGTTTGGTTATCATATCCATAAACATAGCCAGGTTGTGAAGAAGTAAGGTATTTTACTTTGTTTTTTTTAACTGATCTTGCAGTATAACCAACAATATTTTTTTTGAATGTAAAAGGAATAATTAATCGATCTTTGTATGCTAACTGTGATGACCAATATAGATTATTTTGAAAATAAGATAAGGATCTGTTATCTATGTAGGCTAAAACATGTTGTACCAATTTTTGATCAACTTGGCTTATATTCTTTGTGTTTTCTGGCAATAAGGTTGTAGTAAAGTTCGGAATAGTTACAAGTTTTGTGCTTCCATAGAGACCTTCGTTTTGTCTTAGTATCTCTAATGATAACTTTGTGATAGTTTCGTCATTTACGTTAATCCATGACAGAAATTTTTTTGTTTTATTTGATAGATTCCTACCGGCCTGCCATGAGCATTTATAACCACAGTTAAAACAGTGATAACTAAAAGACCCATCTGCATTAGGTAAGAATCCTCCACGTCCTCGGTTATCCATTCTATGGCCATTATGATGACAACAAGGCGCATTAAATGATATCCAACCACTTGGTGTTTTTTTTCTTTTGTTAGGTAGATGTTGTAAAAATATATCAGTTATAACCATAATATATTATAATATGATTATGTTAATTTGTCAATTAATTTCTTACCAATATTTTAGATATTGCTGTGGTTGGATTAGCACTAGCTTTAAATCTTATATAGGAAAATACACCATTAAAATTTACAGGCACAGGTGTTGTTTCAGATCCAGTAAAAGTTAATGTTGTAAGGTCAGCCCAATTTGTTCCAACTGAAATTGTGTTTTCTAAAGTTGCTTGCGTAATGACAGTGCCTGTGTAATTATTTGTATATATAGCAGCAGTGTGCAGAGCCTCGTTACCATTGATTGCAGGTTCAGCATTAATAGATTCACTGTACCAAACAGCACCATCCTGTGTGAATGTGGTTACATTATATGTGTCTGATGGTCCTGGAAATGCATAGTCATCTACAAATATAGTGGCATCATTATCAAAATGACTGTCAGAGTATGTTAACGTTTTATTATTACTACTATCTGTCAAATATATATTATATCTCAAATACTGTCTTGGAATATTGTATAAATCATTTTCTGTTATATTTACAGTAAACATTCCTCTTGCAGCACTGCTATCATCTAAATAATTTAACACACCGTCATGTTTTATTACTTGTTTGCCACTTTCATCAAAAGCAACAAATTTTGGGGTATAATTTGTTACACTAATTGGTTTTTGATCAGCATTAACCAGTCTAAATTGCAGTCTATTATCAATTCCCCTGTAGACTTTTAATTGACGTGTATACACTTTTTTATACTCCGTGGTAATACCTACTTCACTAGCAATGATTGTAATTACATTATTAACTAAATACCTAGGTGTAAGTTGCATACTATATTTATTAGGAAAGATTGAATTATAATGTTGAGAAAAGAAATAGAAAGAGATCACCCATATATTAGCGTACTTACTTATGGAGGGAAAGAGTATGTTGGCATCATAGTCAATCAAGATCAACATATTACAAGTATTTTAAATTATGCAGCCTGCAGAAATTTTTCAGACAAACAAATGTTATTAGAATTAGGAAAGACATGGTGGATGGAAAGCAACAGGATGATTCCTATAACAATTTTTTTACATGAAGAAATTACAGCTATACGTTATTGTCAGATGAACATGAACACAAAAGACGTCCATGTAGTATCAGGTCCTACCGTAAATCTCAGTTCCATTAATTCTAAACGTGTTAAAAGAAAAAATATACAGTTAATTAGAAGACCTAAGAAGGTGTAAATTCAGCACACAGTAAATTCATATGGACAATTACTGCTACTGCATACGAAATAGCATGTGCTTTTTTAAAATAATACGATCCGTCATTAGGTACTATCCATACGTTATCCAAAATAAAATCCCAATTATCTTTTTGTAAATATCTTTTTGCTGGACGGATTATTGCTAGTACTGCTGCAAGTTGTTCAATATTTCTTGGTTTCAGTTGTATTACAATGTCACTATGTCCAGACAGATGAAATAGCTTATCTATAAAAATTTTATGTTCTAATAAATCCCATAATGGTTCTGTTTCCATAAGTTTGATCAAATGAGCTTCATCTTTCACATCTTTATACAGTGACACATTTAAAAAATCAAGTTTAAAGTAACCTCTCTGTTCTGCTTTTTTATAATCAATTGTACAATAATTAGTGACAGGATCTTTAGGAATTTCTGTGACGTATACTCCAGTGTTGTGTTTTTTATTATTTTTTAGAACTGCTACTGTATGATCTAGTGTAGATAATATTTGATCTCTGTTTGCAAAATCAATGTCTATGTCCATGTTTGTTCATCTTATATGCTTTTTTTGTAGCCATCTTCCATGCTAATCTTGTAGCTCTGTCCTTAAATGTAATACCTTGCAGATGGTCATATTCGTGTAGAAAACATCGAGCAGAGTATTCTGTCAAGTGCTGTCTCTTTTGTTCAAGATTTTCATCAGTATATTCTACAAGAACTTCTTTCGGACGTTTAACTTGCACAAACACATCTGGAAAACTTAGACATCCTTCTATATCTATTACGGTATCTTTTGTATGTTGCAGTATCTGCGGGTTTATGCATAGGCTACAATTTTCTCGTGAATCACCCATCACAAATAACTGTTTGTTTATACCAACTTGGCTAGCACTTAAACCAATGCCGTTATGTTCGATCATTAATTCTACCATTTGATATTTCAATTCGTATGTGTTGAAATCAACAGAAGTAATGTCAATAACATCAAGTTTTTTATCTAAAAATTCGTTTGGATAGTAAAGTAGATTCATAAATCACTTTCTTTGATAATATCTTTTGCTATCTGTAATTCGGTATTCCTACGTTTGAATTGTAAGGACCAATATTCTGGATTCATTATATGATATATCATTTCTAGCTGCTCCGTGTTAAATTTATTTAACATTTCTCTACCTGTATGAGAATTTAAAATTACCCAAGGACTAATTTTTCCATCTTTTATATCATATACTGCACGTGAAAGAGATACAAAATTAAAATAATGATTCCATAATGCAGGTGGATTATTTTCAGCCCATTTGACCATTGTAAGAACTGTGCGCTCAAGTGCAACAGATACATGTTCTTTTCTAATTAAATTTAAAGCATACGTCTCATATAGTTCGTCTTTACACCAATGCTCTAATTTTATACCACTGGTAACTATATAGTCTATGTATTGTTCTGTATATAATGGTTGAACATTTGCAATATAACTACCAAATTTAACAAATGCATTGTAATAAGGAGATTGCATAAAGTTATCATAAGTTTTATTCTTAGTACAATGACTAGTCAATTTATAAAACTGATTGTATGCATAAAAACCTAATTGAACACGTTTCTCTCCTTTTTGTAAAGCTCTTCGTTTCTTTTCGCACATATGTGCAAAAAGAGTTTTTTCTTTACTGTAGGATGTATTACAGTATATACATTTAAAAGGTTTTTCTATTTTGTGCATGACTTTTTCAGCAATCAAATCTCCATCCCGTGATCAAGAATTAATTGTTTAATATTCTCATTACTTTCAATAATAACATATGTGTCAATATCAACTGATTTTGCACTTGGATACAATTCACACAATTTTTTTCTATATTTTTGCTTTTGTTTATCAAGAGATAAGTGATCAGTTTTAAAACCAATATATGGATGAAATTTAATTTTGTTATGTAACCGTTTTCCTAATGCGCAAAGTGTTATCCACATTATTTTTGGATTTCTACTAAAAAGTAGATAGTGTTTATTAAAATATTCATTTGTATAGAGAATAGCTAGTTTTTGTATATCTGCGGATCCAGACACGCTCGATACATATCTGTTTAACAAAAAGAAAGGAATTGCTTTCTTTTGGTTAAGGGTTAGTTCTTCCCAAACCTCTTTGGAACCTGTGTCAATTGCGGCTAGCAGATCTTTTACTGGTATTTTTTCACTCATAAATTATTATATTATATTAATTTACAAAAGTCAATTATTTCTGTTTGTTTTGATACTTCTTTAATAAAAAATGCGCACAATGGTTCAGGTTCATCATTTAAAGGTACTGATAAAAGTTGTCCATTTTTCACTTTAGGAAAATACCATTTTACATCATTGTAAAAATTTGTAACTTTAATTTCAGCATAATCAGCTTTTACACTACGTAATGGATTGAATAAGAAAGCATCAAATCCCCTGTCGTTTAAACTAGTCAATGGTAAAATTTCCAAATCTTTACCAGTATGCCTACACCCTACAGCAATATGCCAATCAACAGGCATTACTAATTCATGTTCACCTATACGCAGCACAATAGCTGGCATATTAAATGATTCTAAAAATATCAAAGGTATGAAGAAAAAATCTGGATCTTGTGGATCACTGTTATCTAAAACACTGAATCTAAAATCATCTTCTATTTCTTCAGGTAAATTATTTAAATGATAACTTGTGTTATCTAGTGTAAGTATACGCATTTTATTCCTATTAAAATTATTTTTGCCAATCAATCTTTTCTATTGTAAATGGATATTCAGCTTGTTTATAAAATTTTTTCCTTTCTGTAATATGTTTTTTTGCAAATTTACACGTACTCGTAATATCCCATATTTGTACAAAATCTTTATCTTTTGCCTTACGGATACCCCTACCAATTGATTGAATCACCCGAACAAATGATTTTCCAGGTTCCAACAACACTAAATTAAAAATACGCGGTATATTTATTCCAACTGCCGCTACACCATATGTAGCAATAATTACCATATTTGTTGCGTCTTGTACTTCGTCATAAGTTGATGTTCTATCTTTTAATTTAACATCACCATTTATAAAAATAGAATTAGGAATTGCTTCTGATAATTTTTCACCTGCGCTTATCCTATCGACTAGTATAAGAGTATTTCCACTTTCTTTTATATTCCTAAGAGTTGTTGCAATATATTTAATTCTTTCGTTGTTAGTTACAAGATATTTTAATTCAGATTGATAATCTTTATGCACTTGTGTATCTAATAATTGTAAAATATTTACATGACAGTTAGAAAGAACTCCTTTGTCTTGTAATTCTTTAGCAGTTATCTTTCCTATAACTGGTCCTATGCTGCTTAATAAAGCTTCAAATTCAAAACTTTCTTTTGGTATTGTACCAGTTAATCCCCATCGTATGGGAGCATTTTTAAGATTTTTAGTCAACAAGTTTTTTAAAATTTCAGCCTTTGCTTGATGCACTTCGTCAATTATTACTGTTTTTACATTGTCTAAAAATTCAGCTAGGGTTAAGATAGATGTGCCATCCTTTGCTTTTTTATCTAAAACATTTAAGCTTTGCCATGTACATATTGTATGTGTTTTATTTAAATCCTTCCTGTCACCAAAGTAAACACCAACATCAAGATTACAATTTTTATAATCTGTTTCTGTCTGGGTGACTAATGATTTGTTTGGCACTATTACTAAACTACGACCATACTGTTCTGTAATATGACTTAACGTGGCAGTGGTAATAGTTTTACCTGCACCGGTGGCTATTTCCTGTAACGATTGTGGATTTTCTAAAAAATTGTTGATTGCTGTTACCTGATAATCACGTAGTACTATATGCTCACCTGCAGCCACATGTCCACTTGGCCATTTGACATTTTGATCCTTCCAATAATCACACGTTATTTTAGGAAATTCAATATTTATTGTTTGTCTTTTATCAATTACATCTACAATATCTACATTGTTGTTTTGTAATATTTCTGAAATAGTATCTAAATGGTTAACATAGCCTGTACCTCCAATACTAAAAAAAGGAATTTTACCATCCCATCTGCCAAGTTTGTAAGTCGGCATGTATCGTGCGTATGGTACTTCAAATTTTAATTTATTTGCTATTTTTCTACGTATATCAATATCAAGACCAATTAATTTTATGTTTACTTCATCTTCTATTATTAGCTTGCAAGTTTTCATTCTATTAACTCTATTGGATTTGATACAGAATATGGAGGTAAATTATCATAATATATTACTAAATCACAGCCCTGTGTAAACAATTGTACATGAGTGCTACATCTATAGCAATCTAAAATTACTACAGATTGCGGATGCCAATTACTTTCTAGTAAAGGTTTTGGTAATTTAGTACTATTAATATATACGACATCAACATTGTGTGTTGAAAAATTTGAATTTAGGTGTTGATTTTTAATATAATTATTAAAATCTATATTTTCTTCTGTAGAATTATCTAATCTAAATAATACACTTGTGTTTACATTAGTTGTCTTAAGTTCTTCTTGTATAATTTGATTTGCATCATACAATTGCGTTCGCACATTAATATCTTTAAAATGCTTAGAATTTTTATCTCTTAATATAAACAATACTGGTAGACGATCAAGAGAAACTAAACTTCTAATTATATTCCTTAAAGAATAATCTATATTCTTAATAAAAATTTGTCTAGATTTACGTTGTACTATTTGTTTTGTTAGTCTATCATAGTATGATAATTCTTGCTGTAATGTTTCTTTATCAAAATGTTGTAATCCTAAAATATCTTTCCTATCCATATATTTTACTATGGTTTCTCTGGCTGGTAAACCTAGATTTTTTACTGCGTAATTATATGCACTGGGTGAAATATTTTTTAATTTAAAATTATAAATTCCTGGTAAGAACAATGATGAATTATCGTATATAGATTTGATGTTATTATAATATTCTGTTATTTCTGGATCTATTTCAAAATTACAATCTTTTAATTTATCAACAATACAAAAAACATTTTTTTCTGTGAAACGCAAATAGTGTGTTTTAGTTTTAGAATTATATCCTGAAGCTCCCTGTTGTAATGATTTTATAAGATCAATATGTTTGATCATTTTTTTACTGAAAGGGAATCTAATAGCTAACATTTTTACTTCAGTAGCAGCATGAAACAAATCTTCATAACTGGTTTGAATAACTAGTTGTATAGTTTTAGATCTGTTTATAATTCTATATTCTTGTTTAACAATATCAATATCATTGCAAAAATTTGTGTAACCAAGTTCTAGCCATTCTTGTTTAAATTCTAATAATTTCTTTTTTGCTAAAAGGTGTTGACGATCGGTCATTGCAATATGCTTTTTAGCTTGATTTGCTAAACTATACAGCAATTTTTTGTCTTCAGTTTTTATAGGAATTTTAGGATTATTCTCTTGTGAATCTACTAAAATTATAAGATAATCTTCTACTGTCATAACAATACCATATTTTATATAATATTATAACACTTTACAAATAAGAAATCAACCTAGAAAGTGGATATCCTGTTGAAATTTCATCTGCTGTCCATTCAGTAAAGCTTATTTTTTTAAGCCATTCTTCTCTATCAGGGTGTATTGGTTGTTCAATGTGTTCGAATGTTTGATTGCTTACTGGCCATGCTAAACTTTTTTTATTAACAAAAATTGGAACTCCTGCTATAGCTGCTAGTGTACCAGGATTACTAGAATAATTTACAACAGTTGAAATATTTGTTAAATCAAAATCATAATCATCATAAGTATCTTTTAACTTTACAGGTTGCTGTAACGTGATATTTTTATGATGTTTTATATGTTTTTTATCTATAGGACATCTTGGATGTGGTCTTATAATTATATTCTGATTTGAATATTTCCTAATTTCAACAATGGTGTTGTTTACCCATGCATCCATATGCAATGGTGAATCCCATTGCATACTACTTCTGTGTTGACCTGCAATGAGTATAGCACCTTGTTTGTGATGCCAAGGTTTTAAAGATAATTTTAGTTTGGAAATCCTACTTTCATCGATGTCGTAAGTACCGTAACAGGCAGAACCGGTTATTCCATTAACAGCCATCTTCCATGTATGACCTCTTGCGAAAGCACCAACTTCTAAAACAATTATGTTTTTATTTTGTTGTTTGGCACGATTCCATATTTCTAAATTACCTTGCATTCGACCACGTAATAAAACACTCCAAATTACATGTACATCTGCTGATAAACTATTATGTATACATTTATAACCTAACCTATTAGCGCCCATTTGAAAAGCATCAAAAACAGGTTTGCTATTCAATGCTCCAAATTTAGACCATAAACTAAATGTTTTGCCAGTATGGTTCATTTCTTAACACACTTAAATCTCGTTTAGCACTTTTCTTTGTAGCCTTCCTTGCTCCTTTTAGATGATCAATCCATGTGCCTAAAATACAGTTTATAATCGGATGGCCTCCTCCTCCAGTTTTTGCAGTAGCCAAAGAAAGATTTTCTGTATAATCAAAATAATTTGGATTTTGTTTTTTAAATTTATCTAGAACATGTCCGAACACATAACTATCGTGCCATTCTTCTAATTTGAATATACCTTGTTCAGCATTTTCATACATAGCTTCGAATTCCTGTAAGAATTTCCTACAAGTGCTATCATTAAGGTTTAGTCCATAAAAACCACATTCGGGCCAGGTCTGAGCAGTTTTACCTCTACCTACATAAGTAATCCATTTGTCTTTTGGCAATAAAGCTGCAAAATCATTGTACGCCCAATCATTATGCACAAAGGTATCAGCATCCATCCATATACACCAGTCGCTACAATGATTTGCTGTTTCAAATATTGCATAAACTTTGTTTGCAAATCTTACAGCATCCCATTTAAATTCTTTGTGCCAATCTTTTGGCCTCTTTGCTTTGATATGATCAGGAGGAATACCATTAGCATATAAAACATTTTTATACCGTTTTTTAAATGCTTTTAGTTTTGGTAAAGATTCTGTAGCATTTAAAATTGTAATCTGCTCTTTATTTTCCAAATTTGGATTACAATTTTCTGCATAGCATATTAATTTAATTTTATTATCAACTCTTGTTGTAAAAGAATCCAAAAACCTTTGTCCATACAGTGTCAATCCTTCCTGATTAAACGTAGTAACAACAGTAATATTCATATATATTTCCTTACGTGTTTCCAATATGATCCGTTTTCTATTTCCTCAAAATTCCAATGAAAGGTTGCAAGTCTATTTAACCATCTGTGCCTATCAAACTGCATAGGATTTTCTATCTCTGAAAAATCAAGATTTGATACTTCTGCACACTGACTATGTAATGGATCAGTGATATATGCATTATAACCACAAATAATCGGTCCAACAATTGAACTACTGTTATGATTTACTACTGCATAACAATCTAACAAATCTTTTTCTATAGTGGTATTTAAATCCGTTATAAATGTATTATTAAATTTTTTTACAATCGAATTAAAAAATTTCCAACATTCGCGGGTGTTCTTATCTTTAGGATGAAATCTAATACGGATAGGTCTATCTGTATGTGTTCGGATTCTTAAACATGTAGATTCAAACCAAGATAGCAAAGATAGTTTTCCCATACTCCAACCTTTATCTCTTTGTGCACAAATCAATATATGGGCTCCTCCTTTTTTATAATCTTGGATTTTTAAATTAAGATCTTTTGATATCTGTTGCCATCTTGTATGATTAGGTTCGCTATCAAAATACATACCTGTATTGGGAAATACACCATTAAAACTATAACGTAGATAATGCAACGGTTCATTCGCAGGATTTGCGTACAGGAATAAATTACTATCTGAAGTGCACACATGACTATTTTGGGTTCTGTTTATCACTCGTTGCCTAAGATCAAGATGTGGTAATTGTTTACCTTTTTCATGTTGCCAGCCCTGTATTAAACCAATATCTGCATCTATAAGATCAAATCCATCGTGAATTACTCCTGTATCACCAACAGCGTTTACACCTTGGACAAATTTCTTCAACATAGTTTTTTTTTCATAACTATTATTTAATCTTGGCAATACCTTTGAGTAACTGACTACTTTCACTGAACATGGCTCCAAGCAAAGCCATTTATCATCTCTTTTCTTGTAAATTGGCAATAGCTAAGATGACACATTAATGAATACATATCATCTTTACTGGGATAAGTTAGGCATTCTATATTTGCCAAGCTAGTGTTGCATAACATAGAAGCACAATTAGGGCCTAAAGTAATAGCAGGTACACCATTCATTAATGCTTCTAGTGCTGCTATACTGTTATATGTAATAAGGCAATATATATCATTTTTTCGTAAAATATTTGGTAACATATTGCTATCGTTGAATCTTTCTGGCCTACTCGGTTTGATTCTAATTTCAATTGGTCTGTCAGTATATGTTTGTAATTCTCTTTTAATTTGTTGCACCCATATATCACTTGCTGGTAGGTCAAACAATTTCATGACATTATCACTTGGTGGACACACAAGAACAGTTGTACCTTCTTTAAATTTATGAAATTTCCAATCTAATAATCTATCATCTGGTCTTTCAATAATAGGTCCCATGTTTTGTAAATTATTTTTAGTAACTCTATGATAACCTTTTAATTTACTTTTGTCATTTCCAAAATAACCTGTGTCTATATAATAATATTCTCTTTTTGTTTTCCAACAATGATGTAATCCTTCTCTGGTACTTTTACCAACACCTCGCATAACAATAGGACGTCCTTTTGTTTTTTCTTTTTGCCAATCGCTTAGAATACCACCGCATCCATAAACAAACGCTTGTAAATACTCATCATATTTGTGTGTAGATTTTGTGTATGTTAAAGCATCATTAAATATCGCAGCTACCTTTGCATATTTTTTTCTAGTTTTTACGTTGACAGTTTCATTTACCATAGTAATTGCTTTGGTAGTATTAAATCCATAATATTCTCCATCTGGGTCGATGTATGAATCGCTAACTGCTTTTAACGTGTGTAAAAGCGGATCTTGATAACTACAGTCTTCAATAAGTTGGGGCGAAGCTTGTGCTGCATTTAATTTCTTTTTTGTTTTTGTTAATTCATCATGTAGATATTTACGTTCTATCTTATAAAATTCATTTGCGTATGCACAATCGGCACAATTATCAAACCAAGGACCACCTTCTGTGTAATGTAAAAATTTAGGTGTACCGTCTTTTGGTACATGGTACCAATTTACTAACCAATTCCATTCATGACTTATTTTTCCTATATCATTATCATGGAGCCAAGAAAATCTATGTAAATATTTGCCATCAATTTTAGGATTATTCACTAATGACTTTGTAAGTATCTGATTTGAAACATGTCCACAATTAAATAACATCATGCTAGACCAATTTTTCCTAGGATACAAATGTTGGATCTGACCATCCATTTTATATCCTTTTCTTGGTGTGTAGTCATGTTGTGCACACATCAAAGCATACTTTTCATTACAATGATCAAACAATTGTTTTATATCAGTAAGAGCAATAAAGTCGCAATCAACGAACAATGCCCAACCTTTAAAATCGCATAATTCAGGTACTAGAAATCTCGAAAATGTAAATTCAGTGCTAGAAAGTTTATCTGTATCTCTCCAATATAATCCATTTTTCTTTACATCTTTTAATTTAATCGGTTGTATATCAACAGGCACTGATGCATAGGTCATTATACTTTCTTTACAGGTGTGGAAAGCAATATGCTCTCTTGAATCATATCCTACAAAAATTTTTAAATCTTCTTGATTTTGTTTTGTCATTTATTTTTTTAAAAGATGTTTAAACGATTACCCATTTATTGCTTCTTTTGTAGTCCAATCGTTCTTAAATGTTGCCACATATCACCATTTGCAACTTCTTCGTTATTCCATATAGTGTATGATATCATGTTACACCAAGTACTTATGTCTATGTTATAGTCTAGTTGTTCGATTTTTGATAAACATTTATGTCCTATATCATATGCAGAGGAAGTACTACTTAATGTAAATATTGGTATTCCTTTTTCAATTGCTTCTACACAACTGTTGCTACTGAAAGTTACTACACAGTATGCATTTTTAAAATCTTCTTGTAAACCTGTTCCGCCATTAAGTGTTGTTGTAGAATTAAAATTTTTGCTTATACTAACGTTTTTGTAAATGTCATTTATAAGTTTTTCTTCTTTATATAATTTTGTGGTGCCAAGAGGATGTGGACGTATAACAATATTTCTATCAGTGTACTTACGTATTTCTTTTATTTGATCTATAATATAATTATCAAAAGATTTATAACCTGCATTATACATTTCTATTAATGCACTGTCGCCTTCGAGCTGTCCCATAATTAAAATATTATCTCCAGGACTATTCCAATTAATAAAATTAAGATTGTTTTCTTTTTTTATTTTTAACCAACGACTATTGTCTACATGGTTATTATTAAATTCTCCAATACCATTTTTGTAACTAGTCCAACCCCATCTTCGATAATTTGGTAGTTGGCGCATTGCGCCTTCTTCACATACAAGAAAAGGTAACTGTGTATTCAGCACATGTTTATATGCATCAGCTTTTTCTTGTCTATTATATTTGAGATATGGATTGTAAATATTAAATTGTACAAAACAATTTGTGTTATATTCTTTATCTGCTACATATTTTGTAGCAATATATTTGTCATTATGATGTCTAACTCCTTGATCAAATTGTTCAAGTTTCCTTTTTACTATTTGTTTAAAACCAGTTATAATCATAAGTTTTTAGTAAGACTTGCTGTATCTATATTATTACCAATAGCATAGTAAGGATGTAATCTAGCAACTGTAGGCACGGTTGTTTGAAGTTTTACTATTGTCGCATTTATTTGTTGATCAGCTGGTCTATGTCCATTTATTTTTATATATCTTAGTATTTTCTTAGCGGCATGTGGTTTAATTATGTAAGAGTATGCGCCTTTAAAATAATCTTTAAGACCATATTTTAATACTTTTACTGGATTATTGGTATATGATGAAACTGTGGTTGGTAGATATTTTTCTGCATTTAAGTCTCGTTCGTAGTGTTCATTATAAGGATCTAGTCTATCTAATTTTAACACATCGTCAAATTGATCTAATATATTGTCTTGTATAGGCCGAGTTAAATATCCGTCATGTTCTAAAATAATAATTGGTTCATCTAGATCAACACAGATTTTCCATAGATAGTAGTGACTAAAGAAACAACCAATAACACCTAGCCGACCTTTTTTAAATTTGCCTTGTGGCTTTAAACCTGTCATAGCATAATGATGTTCAAAATTGTTACCATTAATTGCTTTGTAGTATTTTGGACAAAGTCCGTGTTTAATGGCCTGTAACAAACACTCTTCAGCTATTTGACACGAGTGTTCATTTTCTTCTAATCTGATGATAAATGTGTTTATCAAAGACTTGCATCCTCCATGCCTGCTACTCTAAGTTTTACAATATTTGTGATTTGCCACTGTTTTTGATCAAGAGATTTAAGTACGCCAAGCCATTTGTTTCTTATTAAAGCAAATTCATTTATAATTTTTTCATAATCAACTACATCTGCTTCACCGTCAACATATTTCTCTACATCTCTGCTACTTAGTGCTCGTTGATAATTTTCAAGATATTTTTTAAAAAATTTACTTCTAAGACGTTTTAGTTCTATATTTAAATATTCTAAAATTGCTTCTATTTCTTGTAATTGATTAAATCTATGTTCAACAATACCAGGAAGATTTGCTGCAGCTTTCTCAACACTACCATGTAATTTACATTCGGATCGTGCAGAAATAAGTTCATGCTCAAAGAATTGAATAGCATTTGGCAACTCATTTAAGTCTCTTGAAATTTTAGAATACCATCCCAATTTATTCCTTAATAATCTTCGTCTAGTATTTCTCCATCTAGATAATACTCAATTGCAGTATCTAGTTCTTGGTAATTGCCTAAACAATTTTTAATTATATTTGTCTCGGTATTATAGTCAGCCAGTAAATCGACAAAACGTTCAGCTACTACAGATAGGTGTTTTTTATCAATGTATTCAGTAAATACTGCCCAAGTATCTAATATTTGTTCTTCACTCATTATTCTCAGTCTCCTGTAAATCTTCACTAAGGGTACTAGGCGTATTTACCTTATCATGTAAATTTACAGAATCTTGCATTACCATATCTAATAGTTCACCCGTCCAATTTTTTCGATATTCTTTGTGTTCATTACCTTGGGAATCTACATATAATAATCGATTGCCATCTTTTTTTATCAAACCTTGTTTTTCAAAGAGATCAACTAACCCACTATAAGGATTCATCCCAGTCTCATAAGGAATTTTAACCTGGACACCTTCAAATGGTTTAGCATATCTTGTTTTCATTACTTTACATGCTGCACGTATACCATTTACTTCTGAAGTTTTATTTCCATCTAGATCTTCTTTAAGCTTTAGTTTTTTCATAGCAACAACAATACTGCTAGCATATATGAATCCTTGTCCGCCTGATATCTTATCATCAGGATCAAACATATCTTGACTTGCGTATGTATGATTAGTTGCTACTAATCCAACATTAAGACTGCCGAACATATTTACACAATTACGTACAAGTGCAGTAAGTGCTTTAGGCTTACGCCCCATATCACCTTTAAGATCGCCTCTATCAAACTGATCTACATCAGTAGGAGTCAACAACATACCTAATGAATCAACTACAAATAAAACTTTTGGTTTATCATCGTTTTCTAAATTCTTATAATCATCAACAAACACTGATATTGTCTTTGCAACATCATCAATCATACTCATGTTTAGTTTTAGAAGTTTATCTTTACCTGTATCAACTTCTAAATTTTTTAACCAAATT
>MDTC01007054.1_pt1 | contig 22531 bp, 27 predicted proteins | sample 811181 | NCBI WGS metagenome assembly MDTC01 (sample SAMN05326644, study PRJNA326480) | marine metagenome | isolation source: seawater | place: Pacific Ocean: North | collected 2011 | reverse complement strand
TAACAGTTTCTGAAGCGCCTATAACATGTTTTACTTGAACATAATTTCTTCCATTAACTTGATCAGCAGTTCCTACTTGCCATGTTCCGGTTCTATACTTAAAGTTAATAAATTCAGATTCTGATGCAAATTTAGCAGGTATTGCAGCAGACAAATTAAATCCTGAAGAATTATTGTTTAGATCGTTACCACTGCCAAGTATAAAAGTCAAAGTTTGGTTTGTTACAGCTTCGTTACTTGCTGTGCTATCTGAAAGTGTAAACGTTGTTGGGTTTGTAATACTAACTATAGTTGTATTATCAGGTATGTTGTTACCTGTAACTTGCATGTTGACTTTTAGTAACGAAGTATCGTCAATTGTTACTGTAGTGTTGTTGTGATAGCTACAAGTATTATTAGTAAAACTACTTAAGTTAACGCTGTGCTTTTCTACATCATTAACAAATAACTTTAAGATGCCTTGATCAGCAGAACCAAATGCATTATCAGGATGGTTTACAATACCATTTGTATAAACATCAGCGCTTTTGTCTTCATTTAAAGTACCACTTATAATTTGATTTCCTGTAAATATCCCAAGCCTATAGTTTCCATCATTCTCCGCCCCAGGACCATAAATATCATTAACGTTTTTTGAAGCAAATCCTGCAGAGTTATCAACACTTATATAAGAAGGATCGTTTTGTGACTGATTGCTTGATTCACCAAAAGAAAGTTTTGCAGTTAGACCTGAAATTCCTTGTGGCAAATCTACGTCGAAATTATTTAAACTATGTGCTGGTGCTGGTGCAAGAGCTTTAAGAACTTCGTTAAATCTATCAATTGCTGTGCCTATTGTTGTAGTTGATGTAAAGTCAGTAAAAAGACCGTCGTTATAGCTATCTTCAGCGTTTCCAATAATCCCGACCAAGGTAGCTTCATTACCATTAGCTGTAACTGTTGCTAGTTGTTGAACGTCAAGAATTGATGTTGTTGCCACAGAATTCGTATTGTCTGTTACATTTAAATTTGTTCCTCCACCGGCTCCTGATATGTCGTCTTGTGGAATGAAATTATTTCCATCCCATTTCAAAACTTGATTTTGTGCAGGCGGGCTGGTTGATAGGTCAACATTACTTAAATCATCTAGTGAAAGACTTATTGCGTTAGGCGTTGTAATATCATCGGCGCCATCGAAGCTAGTAACAATATCTGTACCGCTAATTGTTATACCAGATATTGTTGGAGCATCTTGACCAGGTGCACCGTCTTCACCTGAATCACCTTTTGGCCCGGCTTGTGGGTCTACGTATACAAATTTTTCTGGAATCAGGTTGGCTGGATCTGTGTTGTCTGCTGCAACATATTGTAATATTTGGCCGTTTGTTCTTCCAGCATGCTCAATGTCAGTAAGGTCAAAAATGCTCGAAGCTTTGTTGAAAATTACTGTATCTAGTGTTGTTAATGCTGTAGCAACATTATCTATGTTATCTAAAAATCTAGTGTTAGAAAAAGCCTGAAGAATGCCATCATTATCAGTTCCAATAGAATTTCTTATATTTTCTAATTGAAGAACTGCAGTGCCCCCAGAAATACTTTCGATTGCAATTTCATTTAATCTAATTTGGGCGTCTAGTTTTATATCAGCATCTCTTAGAGAAGTTGAATTATTTAAATAATTTGTATCAAAAACTGCGTTATAAGATCCGTCTGCATTTAGTCCAGCACCACTTTGTGTAGCATCAAGCTCTGCTTGTAAATCAGAATCTGCAGCAATTCTTAATGCAGCCTCGCTGTCTATGTTGGTTTGTAAAGTTGTGTCTGCTGTTGTTCTATTTGTAATTTCATTTGCTATATTAATTGCATTTGTTGCAATGCTAGTTGTATTTGAACCAATTAGGCCCGAATTAACAAATATTGCTGCATCTAGCTTGTCATCTGCGTCTGCAAGAGATGAAGCAGCTTGTATATAATTTGAAGAACCATTTGCAATATATGCACCATTAACATCTAAACCTGATCCTGTTTGAGTTGCATCTAACTCAGTAGTTAAATCACTTATTGAAGTTTCATTTGTAGAAACTCTTGCCGTTAATGCATCTAAATCTACAATGCTTGCCTTTAAAGATATGTTCGTAACATTAGTAGCTATGTTCGCAACATTTTGAGCAATTGCATCTGCAAGAATACCGTCAGCTTCACCTGAAGCAACTGGTATAATATTAGGCTCCTGAAATATCGGTTTATCTGGTGCTGTATAGGTTATGCTGTCAAAATTAACAAGGCTACCATCGTTTTTTCTTAGAACATTTGCCCACAGAGTACCTTTAATAACAACATCACCTGCAAATGTTGAGGCAAAGTCGCCAGCACTGGTGTAATTTAAATTTGCATCTGTTGTTGTTGTAGGTACACCATGTACGTATAACAAAGGCCGATCAGAAAAGTTTCCAGCAGTTGTTACAGCAGTATTGAAAGGTTCTTTTCTAAGCTCGCTTCCTCCTGACGCTTGTAGAGTAGATGGGTATATTAATATTTTTGGTAGAGCACCATCAATTGTATTACTATTACCTACAATTGCACTAACTATTAACTGTGAGTCTATTGACATATTAGATATTCCTAGCTTATATTATATTATAATTATTATTTACAATCAAATAATACTAGACTAATAAATAATTGTCTGTCTAAATAAACATCTAGCGTGACTCAGGATCAAGTGGATCAGTACTAAAATTGTCTACTTCTGTTCCATCACTTAAACCATCACCATCTGAATCAGATTCTGTTGGGTCTGTTCCTAAAGTTTGTTCTTCGAGATTTGTCAAGCCATCATTGTCAAAATCTCCGTCAGGATCTACCTGTTGATTAAACTGTAAATTATCAGCTTCAGTAATTGCAAACTCTGTGCCGTCAAGTAATCCATCACCGTCTACGTCTGGATTTTCTGATCGTCTAACTCCATCTGTAAATAGTTGTTCAAATGAATTATTATCAGGAAGACCATCGTTATCATCGTCTGGATCTGCATTATTGCCAATTCCATCGTCATCAGAATCTAATGTCTCAAATCTATTATTTGGAAAAGCGTCGTTAGAATCAGATACGCCATCATTGTCAGAATCAGCTATTGCTGGGTGTGTACCTAAGTTTTGTTCTTCGAGGTTTGTTAATCCATCGTTGTCTTGATCTTCGTCTGGGTCAAGTATTCCGTCTACGTCAGAATCAGTGTTTAAAGGATTAAGGCCAATAGTCATTTCAAGACCATCTAACAAACCGTCATTGTCTTGATCAACATCGTTTACTGGATCTGTTCCGATATTAATTTCAAAGTTGTCCGGTATCATGTCACCATCTGTATCAAAATTTGTTGGGTCTGTCAAGTGTGTATTTACTTCATCTCCGTCGTCTAAGCTATCGTTATCTGAATCTGCATCAATTGGATTAGTTTCACTGACTTGTTCTTGAAGATTTGTTAACCCATCGTTGTCTTGGTCTTCAGCCGGGTCAAGTATTCCGTCATCATCGCTGTCTGTTGAATTTGGGTTAGTTCCCGTAGCCAATTCAAATCCATCTAATAAACCGTCATCATCACTATCTGGATCGAGTGGATCTGTTCCAGAAGTAACTTCATCTCCATCATTTCCTCGATGTGTCGTGATGTTAATTTCTTGAGGTTCAAAAAATCCGTTCGATTGAACACCTATAGTTGCAGTTAATTGAGTTGAATCTCCATCTGAATCTGGGTTTGCAGGATCTGTTTGTAATTCTACTTCTTGATTATCATTTAGACCGTCGCTATCTGAATCTTCCAAGATTGGACTAGTGCCCAGAGTTTGTTCTTCGAGGTTTGTTAAACCATCGTTATCCAAATCTTCGTTAGCATCAGTGATGCCGTCATCGTCAGAATCTGCGCTTAAAGGATTAATCCCGTGTTGCGTTTCAAATGTATCAAGCAAGCCGTCATTGTCATCATCAACTTCTGCATTGTTTCCTATACCGTCGTCATCAGAATCTAGCCATTCGCTTGGATCAGTTGGAAATGCATCTAAACCGTCACTAAGTCTATCATCATCAGTATTTGGATCCGTAATACTTGTTCCAGCAGCTACTTCTTCTCCATCAAGCAATCCATCGTTGTCCATGTCAGGATTAGTTGGGTCTGATATTGGTGGTTGCAATTCTTCGCCGTCAGATAAACCATCATTATCAGTGTCTGGATTTAAAGGATCGAGGGTGAAAGTGTTATGATTGACCTCTTCGCTGTCAGATAAGCCATCATCATCAGTGTCAGCGTCTAATGGATCAAGTCCTGCACTTACTTCCTGCCCATCGTTTATACCGTCATCATCACTATCGGAATCAAGAGGATCTGTACCTCGATCTACTTCTTGGCTGTCACTTAAACCATCATTGTCATCGTCGAGATCAACAGAATCAGCAATGCCATCCTCATCAGTATCTAAGTCAGCTACCAAAGGATCAGATCCATGAGCAACTTCAGCGCCATCATCTATCCCGTCGCCATCTGTATCAGAATTTGAAGGATCAGTTCCTAGAGTTATTTCTTGAAAATCATTTAGACCATCATTGTCTATGTCATGGTGAAGAGGGTTAGTGGCATGTAGATTAAGTTCTTCTGAATCGGTTAGTCCGTCATTATCAGAATCAGGATCATTTGGATCTGTGCTTGAATTAAGTTCTTCTGAATCGGTTAGTCCGTCATTATCAGAATCAGGATCATTTGGATCTGTGCCTATTTGTATTTCATATCCGTCTGCTAAACCATCACCGTCTGTATCTGAGTCTGTAGGATCTGTTCCTGCATTTACTTCAGATAGATCTGTAAGTGTATCACTGTCAGTATCATTAAATCTAAAATTAGTTCCTATTTCAAGCTCTTGAATGTCTGTTAAACCATGATTATCAGTATCTAAACTAGAATCATCTACAGCAGGATTAAAATTACTGAGTCCAAAATCTGCTTGCTGAGATGTTGTTTCAAAATGATCTGAAAGCGTGTCACCATCAGTGTCGATAAGATCGCTTAAATAGTATTTTTGAATTCTATCGAGCTTTGCAACATAAAAATAAGAAACTTTTTGATGTGTATTGTTACTTATAGTAAAAAAGTCTTTTGTAACGTTACTTAAGCTATTATGAGTATTCACGTTTGCAGTAATATTAACTACAGGAGCCTTGTTAAAATATCCCAAGGGAAATCTTACGTTTTTTATTTCATGCGCTTTCAAGTCAACTCTAGCTGAGTAAGTCTTTGTTTGATTTGACATTGAAACTCAAGCTCCTTGATCAGCGTACACCTGTAAGTGTATTTTAATATTTGTATTTTCTGGAATTCTACTCGCAATATTTAGACTTACAGTTGTAACTGATAAATTTGTTATGAAAACACTTGTTTTTAAATTTTCAACAGAAGCTATACATACTGGGATGCTACTGTATGTATTGTTAAATGTATATGTAATTGGAAAAGTAGTTACGCTATTGCATTCAATTGTTGCCGTTTCATTATAACTACTATCTACAACAGAATACGCAGGTCTTCTTCGTCTTAGAGGATAGGTTTTTTTAAGCCTGTTTAAATCGTAAACTTTTCTTCCTGCCATGTTAATTTTCCTTTATAACTTACTTGCTGCAATATTTGCCAGCTCTGACCTGTAGCCTTTTGTAAAGCTTACATGACCTGTCAATGACTCTTCTTTGAGTTTTTCTATTACAATGGTTAATCCATTTGAGTACTTATTTACATATGCTAAATCTACCTGTTCTATATCACCTAATAAAATAATTTTTGAATTCTTTCCTGTTCTTGTAATCACAGTTTTAAGCTCATGAACAGTAGCATTTTGCGCTTCATCAACAATGATAATAGAATCATTAAAGCTTCTGCCTCTTATATAAGACAACGGCGCAATGTCTATTATTCCTTTTTCCATCATCATGTCAAAATAAGTTAAATCACCAAATTGATTTCTAAAATTGTCGACGATTGGCGCCAGCCAAGGAGTCATTTTTTCATTTAACGTGCCTGGTAAAAATCCAATGTCTTTACCGACAGTTTGTATAGGTCTCGTGAAAATAATTCTCTTAACTTTTTCTTGCTCAATATATTTTAAAGCAGTCATCAATGTCAAATAAGTTTTGCCACTTCCAGGAATTCCAGTTAATGTTGCAAGACTTATGTTTTCATCAAGTAAAAGATTAAGAGCAAAAGTCTGTTCTTTATTTTTAGGCTCAATTCCTAATGTACTGTATATTTCTCCTTTTCCTTTTACAAGTTGAAGAGAATTAAATTTCTTAATACACAATGCCGTCTTAGTTTCTGATATGTTTGATCTTAAGATAACACATTGATTCTCGTTTAAAACTTCTTTCGTGTCCAATGTTTTTAATGAAATGTATTTACTTGAATAAACTGCATCAATTAGATGATCATCTACAGTTATCTCTGAGCAGCCTGTATACAAATTGTCAGTTTGAATAAACTCATAGTCTGCATAGTAATCATTTGCTTTTAAACCTATTGCATCGCACTTTACTCTAAGATTTATATCTTTTGTAATTAAAATTACTTTTTGATTCAAATAATTTTCAGAAACAAAGTTGCAACAAGCAATAATAACATTATCGTTATCTTTTTTTTCTAAGTTTTCTAATCCGTCCCATTTTGTATGTGACTCTACTTTAATAGTCATTGAAAGTTCTTCTAAATAAACACCATCATGTAAATTGTTATTAATTCTAATGTCATCTAAAAATCTATTAATATATCTAGCGTTCTCTCCTAAAATTCCTTCTCTTGTTTTAAATTTATCAATTTCTTCTAATACTATTAAGGGTATAATAATATCATTGTCGTGTAGCTTTTCAATACAATTTTTATCATAAAGCAGGACACTAGTGTCTATTACAAAAATCTTTTTAGTTTTTTCTGTCATTACTAATAAAACCTTCCAGTTAATGTTACAATACTGTATGAACTATAATTATGAAATATTTATGAAAGGTTTAATTAATAATGAGTAATAAAACTAGTAATACAACATGTTTTAACACACACAAAAGCTATAATAAAAACTGTAACATTAAAACATGTCGTCATTGGCATGATCTTGGAGAGTCAAATAACTGTATATTAAATAAGGTTAGTGATAATTTGGAAAAAAATATAGACATGACTCTTCAAGATATAGGTGACGTTTTTAACATAACAAGAATGAGAATTTGTCAAATAGAAAAAAACTCACTTAAAAAACTTAAAAAAGTCTTACCTGGTTAGTCTTTATTAAGCGTAAACTTTACAAAATCACCAGTGTGACTTTTGAGAAACCTTAAAGATTTTCTTAGTCGTACTCCAGCTGCTTTATTTCCTTTGTTTGACTTAAGAACGTCTTCTTCCATTTGCTCAACTAATATTTTCATTGCATTGTAGAATTCTAAATTTGATTCCATTACTAATTCTTCTTGATGTTCTTGATCTGACATTTTCTATCCTTTATAAAATTAAATTTTCTTTTTTTTCTGTAACTTTTTCTTTTTTAATTAAGTTAACAATCGAAAGCATTTTTTCTCTGTCTTCAAGCTCTAAAGATAAAAGCTCGATTATTTTTAAAATTTCGTTTTGGCTAACTCCAAAATCAATAACTTCTTTTACTATATTACGAGTTTTTTCATAAGAGTAAATATCATCAGGTTTATTTGGATCTAACATTTATAAATACCTCTGAACGAGTTCTGTTTTTATTTTATATTTGTTGTTTTTAATATGTAAAACTTTAAAGCTAATATTATTGTCCACTTCAGTCTTTTCTATAACAAGATGTCCTTCTAAATTATTTTCTAAGAGATAATCAATATATTCCCAGTCTGAAACGTCTGTTTTATTTAATTCTAGAATATTTACTAAATTTTCAAACCCATTTGATTCAAGATTAAACTTAATATCATCTTTAGTTGTTACTAAACTTTTAAGTCCTTCATTTCCCCATTTTATTTCGCTTTTATTTACTTCATAAACTCTATGGACAATATCACAATTGTTACAGTTAACATATTTCTCCTTAATAGAATCATCTTCTTCTAACAAAGAAAATACTGCAAATTTATGATATATTTGTTTTGATCTATTTTTAAAAAGTCTAAGCGTGCATTGACACTCAACTAAGTGTTTTATATAACTCATTTTTATTTTCTACTTTTTTTATTGTAAAACCAATGTTTTTAATTGTTTCAAATAACTTATTAACAAGGTTTTTACACATTTGATATTCAGTCCTGCTATATATTATATCGTTTGACTTAATCAATCCGTTAATAGCAATTTTATTATAACATCTAATCATAGATTTGTAAGTGTTAAGATCTTTAACTTTATCATAAGGAATACTAATAAAAACATTATTAGGAGCACACCTGTTTTTTCGCTTATAAAGATATTCCTTAGCTTCTTCGTTGTTTACTTTTGATATTTGATCAGTAATTTCTTCTTGTAACGTTTTGTTAGGATTGTAAATTTCAATCTTGTTTGAATATAACTTTACTTTTCTAAAATCAGAGTTTTCTGATAAGCTCTTGTGAAGATTGTCTCCTGATTCTATATTGTAAGAATTTAAATTAAAAATCTTAGAAAGATCTTCAAAAAGAAAAGGGTCATCATTGCTGAACTTACAAATATATGGGTACAGATATATTCTGTTTTTAAGCATCATCTGCTTTATTATTGAAACAGCATAATCAGATATTCCTCTGCAGAAAAGTAAAACAGGACATCTATTATTTGCCTTACTTTTCTCTATTAAAGAAAACACTTCAGACTCTCTCTCTATAAAGCCGTCATATAAACAAGTTAAATAATTTTTTGTAGAAGAACTCTGATTTTTAAAATATGTGTTATTAAATTCTTCATGAATTTTTACGTAAAATTCTGGTAAATTAAATTTTTCTACCTTGAAATCTGAATTTTTTGTTAAATTGCAATTTAGAGTAGAGTTTGGTCCGCTAAACTCTAAAATATTTAAAAAATTTTTAACAACTGACTTGTCAATATCTTGGAGAAAATAGTTTTCTAAATTTTCTTTTTTGTTTTCTAAAACTCCAGCGTTTATAAAACTATTTTCTCCAGTAAATTTTTCAACAATTAAACTGCTAAGAAGCTTAGAACTACCTGGGTATTTCTTTTCAGCGTTAACAAAATAATTTAAAAATATTTCCCTGTAAGGAGAATTAAAAAAAATTTTCGATGAAGAAAAGTGTGTTAAATAAAGATATTTGCTTGTAAACACTGAGTTGTAAGCAATTAGTCGATATTTTTTATTTTCATAGTTTCTATTAAACTTTTTTAATTTGCTTATAAAGCTTAAAACTTTGTTATTCATAATTTATACCCTCTAATGTATATTTTATGAAATAAATCCTTCCTGTTTAACAATTATATGTGCTTCTTTAATCGCAGGAAGTAGATAGCTGTAAAGCATTTTTGATTCTATTATTTGATTATAAGTCATAAATTTAAAACCAGAATGCTCATAGATGTCAATTTTTGGATTTTTTAATATTTTTATGCTGCTTATGTTTTCTACTTGTCCTAAAAACATATAAAGGCCTTTGCCACATTTTATTGCTTCTTCGGGATTTACAGTGTAAAACTTTTTAAAATCTTCCTTTTTAAGATTACATTCTTCTGAAGTTTCTCTTACTGCACAATCAAAAATAAATTCTCCTTCGTCAATTCCGCCTTTCGGAAAATCAAATTTTCCTTCATTATCAATTAAAATTAAATAAAGATAATCTTTAGGTAGATCACTATATTTCGAAGACAAATTGTTAAAAACTGTTACTATTCCTGCACCTGTAGGTTTTTCGCTCATATTAATACTCGTGATAATTGTCAAAAAAGTCTTCAGGAAAATAATCCTTAGACTTACGCTTTATTATGTTCCAATCTTCATCTAATATATATGTGACTGCAGTGTCATTTTCGTTTCTAATACTTCTTCCAAGGCTTTGAATAATAGTTCTTGCTGTTTGTGTATCATACCACCACTTCCACTTATTCATTTTTTTCTTTGTTACTTTATCACCTAAGTAAGGATAAGGTATTTTGCATAATATTTGAAACTCTGAAAGTTTTCCTTTTAAGTCCACACCTTCAGCCATCGATGGTGAAAGTAACACAGTTGGTTTACTGCTATTTAGATGTTTTTGCAAAGCAGACTCTCGAGTTTCTCCTGTGGCTAGGATAAGACGTTTGTTTTTAACACTAGACATTATATGTTTAGCTATTTTGTTGCTATGAGTATGGATAATTCCTTTTTGATTTTTGTGATTTTCAAGTATTGCCTTGATCATATTTGATAAGTTAGGCAACGTTTTATCTATATTTCTATAAGACATACTACCAGCTGGGCAAAATATAACAGGCTTGTTTTTAGAGTCAAACGGACTGCCTTTTTTAATAATGGAAGTTTTTTCAAAAGGTAACCCTAAAGAAATGCAGAATCCTTCGTGAGAAACAATTGTTGCTGACATGAATATAATATAATCTGCGTACTGTAAAATATACTCTCTTGCATACGCTGAAATGTCAATTGGCTTGAATATAAACTTTCTGTATTTTTCACTTTTTTCTATATCAAAGACCCAGTTATCCTTGTCGTAAAGCTTTATAAAGTCAGATATTTTCTTAGCATGACTACTTAACATTTCAATATGGTTTGTTATTTTCTTAAATTCTTCAAGCTTTTGGCTTGTTATTCCCATCCTTGATAATCGTAGTTGAATATTTTCAAGCTTGCTGTTTACTTTTTGCAAATAAGTATTTTTAATCCAGAGGAAAACTTTATGTTGTGTATTTAATTCTTTAGGAATTGAAATTTTTAGTATTTTATCCGAAAAATATTCAGAAACTGATATCTCAATAAATCTAGTAAGTTCAGATTCTAAATTATGTGCTTCATCAATAATCATTACTTTTTTATTTGGTAGCTTTTGACTATAGTTCTTTTCTGTTAAGAAGTAACTAAAATTTGTAATTCCTAAATTATTTTCAATAAATTCTTTTTTCTTTGTTTTATATTTGCATTTATATCCACAGCAATCATATTTTTTACTCAAGCTACCTGACTTGAGTGCAGTTTGAATATCTTTGCATGTAGCTTTCTTGTCCACATCACAAATATAATTAGAAGAAGAATATAAAGAATTAAGACCTAATTTACCAAAGTCGCTATTATATTGCTCTTGTAATATTTTTTGCGTAGTTAAAAAATAAGTACCTTGAATCTTGTCAGACTCTATTTCTGATTTATTTGTTAAATATTTACCAATAGTAAATCCAATTGCTGATTTTCCAACTCCTGTTCCGCATTCAATTACAGCATATTTTTTTCCGTTTTTAAAATCTTCTAAGACTTTATTGATTACTTCTTCTTGAATATCTCTTGGTTTGTTGTAAGGAAAATACTTCTTCCATTCTTGTGTTTTTATATTCAATTTATTTCCCATTTATTATTTAATTAAACTTTTTTAAATAATAAAAAACAAATTCAATTTTTACACATTATTTTTTGCAATAGTTTTTAATTTTATTTGTGAAGCTACGACAGCAGCATGATCAGGACTATCTACTTTTGCAGTTCTTTTGTTACCTTCATCGTCTTCAATGTACATTATTTCATTATCACCAAAAGTATCAACACCTTTTTCTATATAAACATTTCCATTCTTTTTACTTACTTTTTGCGATGTAATCTGATCACTTAAACTACTTACACGCCCTCTTCCAATTTCTTCGCTCAAAATATTTTGCAGTATTTTTTTAGATAAATTTTCTGAAATTTTTGGTATATTCTTGCGTGAAAAATATCTATTTTCCATTCCTTCATAAAACTCATATAAACAATCAGCAATTGTGTTTTTTAAATTGTTTTTATTTATTCTTTGTGATTTTAATTTAGAAAGAAGTCTGTTGTATATAAAAAAAGATTCGTGTTCTTTTAAAAGAATAGAGCATCTGTTCAAGTTAAGTCTATCAAAATAATTATTTTCAATCATTACTCTTCCTCTTTTGATTTTTCATCTTTGTCAAATATGTCTACTGCAGCTGAAATGTATTTATCAAGCGCTGCTTGACCTAAAATATAACCTATTTGTATTATACCACTAGTGATTACAACTGTTAATAAAAACGTAAGTTCTTCCGGGTCAAGCTTAGACTGTAAATGCATAAGCATGTATAATATTATAGCTTTCCATCCCAGATCAGCCAACAAGTAAGCTAAAAACTTTTTACTTTTCAGAGGAGTTTTGTCAAACATAAGATTTAATCTTTCTTTATCTATCAACGTTAAATATTTAATTTATACAAAAGAATTATGTAAAAACAAAATCTAAAATAAAGAAAGCTTTTTTAATATGTCAACAAAAATAGACGAAAATACTGTAGAAGCAAACATTGCGATAGTATTAACTGATATTATTGGTAGTACAAAGTTTGTTCAACGTAATGGTGCAAGAATTGCTGCGAAATGGTTTGGTGCGCACGACAAAGCAGTCATGAATTTTATTGCAAGACACGACGGTCAATTAATAGATGCTTCTGATGGTCATTTAATGATGTTTTCAACAGTTTCAGGTGCAATTGGTTTTGCTTTTGACTATAAAAAGTTTCTTCGAAAAAAGAAATTTCCTTTTCGTAGTAGAGTAGGAATACATTGGGATAAAATGCTTATTGTTAAGTCTGAAGCGCATATCGTAAGAGCTGGAGGTAAAAGAATTAACCTCGAAGGAATTGGAAAAAACATTGCAGCAAGAACTATGTCTATATGCGGAGAAGAACAAATATTGCTCTCAAAATCTGCATTTATACAGTATAAAAAATATGGTCACCGGAGTGCATACATACCTAGAAAAGCACTATCAGCGCTTGTAGGACTATATAAATTTAAAGGTGTCGCTGAGCCTGAGTCTATTTATGCTATTGGTTTAATAGAAGCACAACTACAACCGCCATCGGATGGCGAAAAAGCAAAAAGAATCGGTGGCGCAAAAAAAATTAGAACAAGATTGAGAAATAAAACGCTAAGAGAAATATTTTGGTGGGTGTTATATAGACTTTCTTTTTTGATGTTTTGTTATATAGGTTGGGGACTTATTCGAACTGCGAGCACTTTTCACGGCAACACAATATTTTATACAATGACAGGAATAGATTTAAAACATTATATCGGCTGGGTATACCCACTGCTTCAAGAAATATATATATTTCTATATAGTATTTTAACAGGATCTTAAATTATGGCTGAAAAAGAAAAAACAAACAAACAGTTTACAAAAAGTGACAAGGCTAAAAGAGGATGGTGGGCAAGCGTTGTATTTATGGCTCTAATTTGCGAGCTAATTTATTTCTTGTCAACAACAAAAATTGTTGAAGAAAATCGTGATATTCTTATTGGTATTATAGGCATGCTTACAGGTAGTATATCTTCTATGCTAGCAATTGCATCAGGACGAGACCCTAGCGAGGTTGAAGAATTAAAGGATAAACTCGCTTCAGCAAATGCTGATCGTGCTGCACTAATCGCTAGACTAAGAGATTCTCAAATTCAAATGCAATTACTAAGAGAACAGATATTTGAATTACAAAATGCTGTGATTAATAAGCTTTCTGTTTTTAGCAGCGGTAATAAACCTATTAAGACAAAAGATCAATCGCAGGTTATTCTTCACCCAGAAGTTGATGAATGGATGCCTAAGATTGACAAAAATTAAGTTACTATATTGACGATTTTTTCTAAGTCATATATTCTTGTTGCTTCCATGAGCAACCTTGTTTCAAACCACATATCACCATCGACTAACGGCATAAACAAATCTTGAATATTGTCTATACCTAATTTTACATTTACACCTTCGTCTAATAAAATACTGACGGGCGCAATAGAATTATGCACAGGCGACATAGCAGAATAATCCTGTTTCATACTTATTGCTGCACTTGGACAAACTATAACACTTACGTCTAAAGATTTCATACGCTTAGCTTGGTGCCTTATATAATCTTCTTGTTGACATGATAGTGATATACAATGTACTAAGTTTACTTTTTGTTTTAAATTATGCTCTTCTATTTTGTCAAGGACAAACTCAGTTTCTTTTTCGCTTGGAAGATTATTTTGTCCGACATGAATATCAATTGGCTTGTCTAATTTTTTACACAGCTCAAAGAGAATATCAAGATGTCGTGAAGGAGAAGAATCTCTATCTGGTAACCCACCGATAAAATCAGATTTTTTACATGCTTCCAAGAAATTTTTTCTAGAAGAAGGGTCTTCTAAGCCTTCAAGAGGTTGAATTGCTATGTCTATTTTTATTTTATCTTTATAATTTTCTTTAAGCTCTAAAGCTGCATCGATACATTTTTGACCAACAACACTGTCAGCATCTACAAATGTTCGTATATATTTAACATCCTGATTTAGCATACTAACTACACATCTAGACATTCTATTTAAAAGATCTTCACGTGAGTAGTTAATTTTAAAATTTCTGTATATTCTCCATTTATCTTGTAAAGAAGCTTGACACTTTTTAAACAAATAAGGTGTAATTAAGTAAGCCTTATCGAAATGAGCATGATAACAAGAATAACCTCCTTTTTTACTGATTTCTTCTAAAAAAAAATTTTTCATGTTTTTCCTTTTTTAGTTAATTATTCCACCAATCATCAAAAGATCCGAAAGTTATTTGCTCATACAGGCCATCAGGTATGCTTCCTACGCAATAATAGCTAAACCATTCACCTTCAAGCCTGTATCTGCTTAGCTTTTCATGGACTATTTTTTCTTTCCACCCTTCACCCTTAAAAGAAGCTATTAGTTTTAGTTTGTTGGGATTGCCAGTTTGAAGCTGTTTTAATCTTTTTTCAGGGTTTTTAGATCTACCTACTTTTATCATTCCTGTCACATCTGACTGAATAATATATAAATCGTCATTGTTCATTTTAAATCTCATAATTATACTTAAATAAAAATCAAAAGGTATTTTATGATTATAATAGCAGAAAATAAAAAAAATCACTACTTAATTAAAAAATTTTTAATAGAAACAGGTATTGAAAACGATAGCTCAAAAAGACACATTGGAATAAAACCAGTTTCAGATATACTTCAAGGAGATAATCCAGAACAATATGTCCAGCTAGGATTAAAGCCTGTAGAAAGTGAAAATATTCATACTGACACTGAAGAAATTATGCCAGACGACGTAAAATTTATAGAGCTGGTCAATAAAGATCAAAAATATAAAAAGCTCTCAAGGCTTGCAGCAAAAGGACTTTTAACTTTTGTAATGATTGCAAAATTATTTAATGCTGTTCCTGATCAAAAACACACAATAGATACTAACAAGTCGCAAACTTCAGCTCAAAAAGCTGCTGAAGATGAAGTTGAAAAAGAAATGATTGCAAAAAGCCCAAACAGAGCTGGAGAGATTGAAGCAACATTTGACAATATTCAAAAAGAAAACGTTGAAGATGTAATTATAGATTACGATAAAATTGCATCTTTTAACGAGATTGTTGATATTATAATTGGTCACGAAGATTTTAGATCAACGCCTTATCCAGACCATAAACAATGGAGTATAGGCTATGGCTCAAGAGTCTCAGATAAAAGTGGAAGCTTTATTGATAAGTCACAACACAGTAAGCTTAGACCAAAGTATAATAGACTCTATAGGCGATATCAAAGGTCTGGGAGCAGTACGGACCTTAAAAGGCTGTTAAGATGGACAAATAAAAATTACAGTGGAAACTGGTATAAAGACTTGCATGGTTCAAAGAATAATACAAAGAAAATAGAAGCTTCACCTCTTACAAGAGCACAAGGCAAAGTGATGCTAGTTGACTCTTTAAAATTTGAGCTTCAAAGGCTGCAATCAAACGCAAACTTTAAACTTGACGAAATGCCTGAAAACGTTCAGATTGCACTTTCTGACATGGCTTACAATATGGGTGGCGGTTTTATTATTAAGTTTAAAAAACTTCACGATTGTTTAGTTTTAATAGACAAGATACAGAGAAAAAATAATATTACAAAGTTAGATCAAGACGTCTTAGCAGACTTATTTACAGATGCAAGTCAAGAAATACAAAACTCACTTTACTACGAAGAACTTCCTAATAGAGCTAAATCAAACATTCTGCTAGTAAAAAATGCGATAGAAAATTTTAAAATTTCTAATAGAAAATCTAACAATGAATCACTTAAAAAAGTATACTCAAATCTATTTGTATAAAGAAAGAAAAATATGAAAAAAATATTGTTAATTTTAATGCTTCTTTTGCCTAGCTTTTCTTTTGGCCAAGTTAATATTGAATCTATAAGAAACAAACAAAAAGAAAAAATGTTCTGGGGAGAAACTAAAGGAATTTTAGAGCTACAAAGAGGAAACGTTGACATTACTTCTTTCGACCTAAATTTTTTAATGCATTTTAAAAATAAAAAGCATCACATGTTTTTGCAATCAAAAAGTTCACAAGGACAACAATCAGATAAAAAATTTAAAAATAATTCTTTTGTTCACTTCCGATGGACATGGATGCAATGGAATATTATAGGTTTAGAATTATTTACCCAGCTTCAACAAGATGAGTTTAAGTCTCTTAAAATAAGGCAATTAAATGGAGGAGGTCTAAGAGCAGAGATTATTAAAGATGAAAACTTATCTTTAAGCGCAGGATCAGGTGCAATGATTGATCACGAAGTAATTTTAAATAAGCAATCTAGCACTTTATTAAGAAGTACATCTTACTTATCAATGATTAAATCATTTGACGAAAAGAAAAACAATTTAATCCTGTTAACACTTTACTATCAACCACTATTTACTAATAAAAAAGATTACAGGGTTAATCTAGAAGCAAACGTAAGAACAATCCTAATATCTTCTTGGAATATATCACTAGATAATTCAATAAACTTTATGTATGACACAAATCCACCAGACTCAGTTTTAACAAATGATTTCATTATCAAAACAGGCGTTTTAGTTTCATTCTGATATTATATGCTGATTAGTTTGACCTTTTTGTCCAGGCATCAATAAGTTTAGCAAGATTATCAACTTTTTCTTGCTGATCCGGGTCTAATCTGCTTCCTGTTTTATCTTCGCTAGTCTTTGATTTTTTATTTATCTTTTTAATACATTTATTTATATAACCATTTAAATCTTTGAAAAAGTCTTCTGATGCACGCGTTAATGTAAATCCGGGATCGTCTTTTGTTTTTTCTATGTAATTATCATATTTTGATAATAAAAGTTCTTCTATATCTTTTGTCTCTTTATTATTAGCAAAAGCGATTATTTCTCCCGCATCATTGATGCTTTTTTTAGCTTTTTTTACTGTTATATTGTCAAAATTACTTTTATTATCATATACGCTTTCAATTCCAGGCTGGCTTAAGATATCATTCGTGCTGACTTTTGCACTAACGTCGCCTGAGCTAAAAAATGCAGGTACAGAAAATGCTAAAGCCAAGAGTGCATTTTTTATCGCGCCTTCGTTTAAAAAAACTTCTTCTTCATGTAGTCCTTTATCTAAAACTTTTCTCCAGTTTTCTACAATTAACTTAGTCTCACTTCTTTTCATTTAGTCTCTCCTACTTTATTTTTTAAACAATACTATATATTATTTTAATCCTTGTTTTCTATGTAATTTAATTTTTCCTCACAAGAATCCAACACGTCAAGTTCTGAAAGTGATATGTCACCGCAGCTTTTAATATAATTAAGAGCACCTCTATGTAACCCCATACAATCAGTTACGATATCCTTTATTTGCTCACACTCAGTTGTAATGTTAACTTCTTTTTCTTTTTCTGTACAAGACGTTGCTGAAGCAAAGAAAAAAGCAAAACAAATCATTATTTTTTTTAACATCGTAAACCTTCTTTTGTTAACTTAATATAAGTATCATGTATTATTCAATAACATTTGCAGCTGTCAATCTTGTCTTTTATCAAAATAATTGCTCCATGAAGTTTTTGATTAACTTTTTCTAAATTCTTAAAATCTTCTTCTAAAACTTTAACTTTCTTACTTATATCATCAACATCTGAAGTATCTTTTGTAATAAATGCAGTTCCTAATGAGGTTAATGAAGTTATTATTGCTAAACAAACTGCCAACCATATATTTTTGTTATTGCTGTCAATATTAAACATATTTTAAAGACCGATCATTTTTTTAAATTTTTATGCTCTTGTGCAAAAAGTGTCTTGTTCCATACCGCTTAGTTTTGGAAAATTGCAAACGTCGCGTCTCAAGAAACACCCGGCTCGACCTAAATTCAATTAACAACCGCAATATTGCGCACATATGTCAGCACAATGATCACACTTGCAAATCTCACTTAAACATTGACAACAACCTTGCTCGTCTCCGCGACACGCACACGCACACAATTCAGCACAATGTCTTGCTTGATCTGCATTTCCTGCGCAAATCTTAGCACACATGTCAAATAAACTAGCTGCATTCATATCACAACAAGCCATAGCTTTATTCATAAAACTTGACATATCGTGACCAACACCTTGACCAGACATCATCGCCATAGGCATCACAGAACTCATTTCACTTATTACATTACTAATTATGTTTCTTAATCTACTCTCAGTTATTCTCATTTTAAATCCTCGTTAATTTCGTTTAATAATCTATATATTCAATCAAGTCTAAAAAAAACATTAAAACCAACATCAACGTTGTGACTCTCGAGACACCCAGCTCGATCAATATTACTACTTCTTTATCTATTAAAAATCACTTGTATTACTTGTTATTTTTCTAAACCCTAAATCTTTAAGTTTCTTTATTGTTTGCACGATTAACTCTTAACTTAATACCTTTTTTTGACTTCGTAGACTTCCCATCATCATCTACAATATTTAATTCACTATAGATTTTATTTAACTTGCCCAGCTCTAAATCCTTTGGAACTTCTATCAACATTAACTTTTTAAGTTTTTGTTCATTTACTAAATTTCCTGCAAGCTTCAACACAGCATTCAGCGCTTTCGACTTCGCTTTATTCTTGTAATCCTTAAAATCATCCCCCGTTTTTTTAAATCTTAAATTAATCGCTTCTTTAATAAATTCTCTTAATACTCTCATGTAAGCATTCTTTCTTTATACTATATATCAAAAAGTTTTTCAAAATTTCTCCCGAAAATTTTTTGCCAAAAAGCTGAAATTACTATTTGCAATAAGCGCCGCAAACGTTTGTTACGTCTGTGACACTAGAGATACCCAGCTCGATCAACCATGTCAATGTTTCGAAAAAAACTTTTTATATTGAATATAATGTCTTTAATAATCTTTTAAAAAGTCACTATGTAATGGACTTTCTGGATCACTATATGCTTGACGACGATCACTACGAATTCGATCATCTTTAGGACCCGACGGGTCCATCGAGATCGCAGTCGAGGTACCAAAACCAAACAAACCTAACATAGCTTTCCCACTAACAACACTCATTAACTTTGTAGCTATTGCTGCTGGAACTATTGCCCATCCCGCGCATAAAACAGATATAAGCACCATTAACATTGATGCCACAATAGCAGAATAACCTAAGATTTCCATGCACTCCCTTATTTTGTCGTCTTTAATCCTTCCTTTCGCAGCTCTGATTTCCTGGGCTTGGATTCTTACTCTCTCTTTTTTTTCTTCGCTTAAACTATTAAATTTAGCATCAAGATTAATGTTTTTCTTTTCAAGATCTTTTAAATATTGATTCCAATTTCTATATTTAAAAGATTCTTTTATTAATTTTCTTCTTCGAAACGAATTTTCGTTAACAGGACTCAATACTTCAGGATTGAAACCTCGATCCTCAACAGCATCCAAAAAATCACTAAACAATTTAGGATCACTTAAATCGTCCATACCACCAGTCTCTAATATAACTTGACGAATAATTCTTCTTAATCTACTCTCAGTTATTCTCATATTTAATCTTCTTTCTTTAAAAGCATTATAGGTCTATTTATCTCTAAAAAGTAAAAAGTTTTCGGAAAAATCTCCCGAAGTTTTTTGACCAAATTCGATGTATTCAGATGCATGCTTTCCCACATCTTGGTGTGGTCAAGTGTGTACCCTATTACTTTTTGAAAAAGTTGCGCGAAGAAAATTCGGGTAGACGACTAAGGCCGCCCTGCGTGTAACCCCCACTGATATTCCCAGAGGGGCCTTGGGGAGGGGCCCTTTAGGGGCCTTGAGAGCCCCGGGGCTTTTGGGCCCTCTGTGTGTAACTCTGAAAAAGACAGTGTATAATAAAACATAAGGTGGGATAGGAACGGCGGTTCCTAAGGACGAAGAGGACGGGATGGCAACCGGCTTCGGGATTCCAACTCCAAATATTTGAAAACTAGGTAACTCCAGCCGACGAGGTGGATCCAATACACGAGGACCACGATGTGAGATGACTCGGCTGAAAAGGACGTAATACGTGTAAAACTCAATCCCTTAGTCTATGATATAGATGTAAGGACAATCGATCAATCATTCAATCAAGGAGCTCTCATGGAAACTTATATGATTCCCGACGTGATAACCTTTCTTTCTCTTGCAGTATTTGTCTGGTGGTTGTAACCACTCGCCTCGTCTGCCCAGAACGTGTAACTCATCTAAAGTAAAGATATAATAAACCATAAGGAGGACAAATGATCTACGACTTAATCCCACTCATTCTTGGTTCGGTATTCCTATTAATCCCATTCGCTATCTGGTATTACAACTAGCGTGTAACTCATCTCGAGTTAAGTTATAATAAACCATAAGGAGATAAATATGAGTTCATCAATCATCATCATTCTGGCAGTCTACTTCTTCCTCTCATCCGATCACTACGCGAAATAAATAAAAGGAACCAAGCTTAACTCAAAGCGTGTAACTAATAAAACAAAGGATTATAATAAACCATGGAAAACATTCAATCAAACATTCAAGGAGACAACATGGAAACAACAACAATTCAACAACTATTTCAAGAGTTCATTGACAATGGTGGCGAGCCTAAAGTAACTTCATTCAAGAGGCATCTTGACAAGTTAATCAATCAAGAGATTAAAGGTCTTTGTGGTCGTTCGGCGAAGACTGGCCTCGTCGATGACTGGCGTAGCGAGGTGAAAGCCCGTTTCTCAGGTCGTGGGGCAAAATGGGTTAAGGTTGCAATTGATGATATCATCCCGACCCTCGAGGGATTTGATGACACAGGTGACTATATGGGATGGATTCAAGCAGCTGGATTCGCTTGGATTCGCTTCGCAGGTCCTCGCGTCGCGAATGGAAGTAATTGTGCGGCCTTTGAGGTTAGGACTGGAGGATCTACAATCGATCATCCAAAACAGCTTCACTACATTCCTGCTCAGTTGCTTGGAGACAAGATCGAGGCTCTTAACTCGACTCCCCATGCGATGAGACTTGAGGTCGCGTCGACTCCTGTCGTGGAAGATGAGAAACCTGTAGAGGTTGAGGTCTCAAGTGACGAGGTGGTTGAAGTTGAAGAAGACTATGAGGATATGATGGATGACATTGAGGACCTCATGGACGACGAGGATGACTTAGACTTCTAAGGTGTTTCGGGTGGTGGTGGCTTCGTGGCGTCGTCTCGCTTCGTGTAAACAATAATACCTTAGGTTATAATATGACCATAAGGACAAACAAACTAAACAACAAACAACAACGTGAAAGGACTTCCATTTGAGAAGTAACAATTCATTCCTTGCCCTCATCGCTTCTTTTTGTCTCTCTGCGGTTGCTTACAACGTCGCTCAGCCGGTTGAGATTCCTGTTCAACATCTTGAGTTTGATGACTACGAGATTCAGCCTCGCGTCGAGGTAATTGAATTTGAAGAGTACGTGATCATTGCGCAGGCTGAAGAAGTAGATGATGGTGACGGTGCGAACATTGATATGATGAATGCTAACTGGTGTCTCATTCACCCTGACGACGTGATCTGTCAAGATGCAGACGTGGAGGACGAAGAAGAAGGTTGTTAAGGATTACGACGTTAATGTGTAAGACGACGAAAGACAAAGTATAATAAAACATAAGGAGGAATAAATGACAGTTCAACAGCTAATAAACAAGCTACAATCACTTAATCCTAGCGACGAGGTGCTTATTGAGATTAACCATGATGAACTAGTCTCATTAAGAGAAGATAATGAGATTACAGTTGAGTTAGTTACTAATCATAATCGCATCGCATTTGAAGACGAAGAAGTAGAAGGAAACGTTCGTCGTGCTGCAGTCATTCGTGCTTAAATAAAAAGGAAATTCTATGACACTTATCTATATGTTACTACTACTTTACATCATCACTCACGCTAACAAATAAGGAGCAATCACATGGACATCGAAGTTATTCAGAATCACAGACACCGCGCTGAACTTATCATTGACAACACACTTTGGGCTAACGGAATTAGTCCGACGCCGGATCTCGTCGCGGAGTTTCTT